>Ga0181560_10000016_pt1 | contig 129935 bp, 111 predicted proteins | sample 011ome_20_FD_133751 | JGI IMG/M metagenome (GOLD analysis project Ga0181560, IMG submission 133751) | Coastal salt marsh microbial communities from the Groves Creek Marsh, Skidaway Island, Georgia - 011509CT metaG (megahit assembly) | ecosystem: Environmental > Aquatic > Marine > Intertidal... | reverse complement strand
GGGGTTGCTGATTGGGGTCTACGATCTTTTCAAGAAGGGCTCGGTGACGGGAAATGCGGTTTTTCCCGTGCTGCTGATTTCCAATGTCACGGCGGCTCTGGTGTGGGCGCCGCTGGTGGTGATTTCGGGAATTTGGCCGGAACGGCTGGTTGGGACGGAGTTCTTCGTGGATTCTCTGAGTCTGGCGGAGCATGGAATGCTGTTCTTGAAGTCTGCGATCGTGGGCTCTTCCTGGCTTTTTGGATACTTTGCCGTGAAACACCTGCCGATCACCATCGTGGGAAACTTCCGGGCGATTGGACCGATTTTTACGATACTGGGAGCGTTTCTTCTCTTTGCCGAGACTCCCAGCTTGCAGCAAGGACTCGGGATTGCGCTCACGCTCGGATTTTTCGTTGCTCTTTCGGCGGTTGGTAGACGAGAAGGAATTCACTTTGGGAGTAATCGCTGGATTTGGCTCGGCTTCACGGGAGTGCTGCTGAGTGCCTCTTCGGGATTGTACGACCGGTATTTGCTGGCTCATTACGGATTCTCTCCGGCAACGGTTCAGGCTGGTTTTCGATCTATCTGTTTCTTTTCATGCTCCCGCCTGCCTATGGCTGGTTGCGGGGCTGGTGGACCCGTTCCACGTTTCACTGGCGCGGGAGCATTCCCCTGACGGGACTGACTTTGATTGCGACCGATTTTTTCTATTTCCGGGCCCTGGCCGAACCGGATGCCATGGTATCGATCGTGGCCTGCTTACGTCGTGGATCGATACTGGTCACTTTTTTTGCGGGTACCCTGATTTTTAAAGAGAAGCTTTTTCTGTCGAAGCTCCCCTGTGTACTGGGGATCCTTGTCGGGATCGTTTTGATTCTGACTAGCGGGGGATGAGTTGAAACAGAGTGAGAGGGAGATTGCGGTGTTTGGTGAAGATCCCAGTCTGCATTGTTGAGGAGTGGATAGGTGGTAGTGCTGGCATCAGCGCCAGCCCTACCTTTAAAATAAATCTGTGATGTTCCTTTCAGCGCTCAGCCTTCAAGCTTTCTTCCGCCTTCATTTGATTGCTGCGTGTTAGGGAAGCCTGAAATTGTGAATGATGAAGGCTGAGAGGTGAAAGGGGGTTCTCATTGACAGGCTAGCAGGGGTAGGCGCAATGTGCCTCTTTTGTGACTGGCAAGGGAATTTGGACGCGTGGGAAGTTTATTGAAGAGATAGTCTCTTGAAACCGCGATCGAAGGGCGCTTACCACAAAAAGGTTTAGACTGCGTCTACGCATCGATCCATCCATGATGAACGTTCTACTTTATTTCTGCAGCGCCCTCTCGGCCGTGTCCTTTTTGTGGTACGCGGTCGACTGTCTGACCACCGTACGAATGAAACTCGAGTTTGAACGGTATGGCCTAGGTCGATACAGAATTCTGACCGGCATCCTGCAAATCTGCGGTGCAGTTGGCCTTGGAATCGGATACGCGGTTCCTTTATTCGGTGTTTTAGCGGCTGTAGGTCTGGCGATCCAGATGATTCTCGCACTGGGCGTACGGATAAAAATCAAAGATGGGTTTCTGAGCTCGCTGCCGGCGGTTTTCTACCTGCTTCTCAACGCCGGGCTCGTCTACCTATACTGGCAGGTTGCTTGAGTAGTAGGCTAGGTACGCAGTAAGCAGCAAGACGGTGGCAGCAGGCACGGATTTCGCAGGCGGATCTTTTATTTTCACGTGCCAAGCAACTGCTCCGAGCATCAGTAACGCCAAGACGAGAGAGGAGGGAAATACGGCTTGGGGAATGAACAGTCCAACGAGGAGGCCGATCGCGGCACTGACCTTTACGACACCCACTGTTCCAACTGACCATGCTGGCAGTCCGTAGGCCGCAAATTCTTCCGCCATGTTCTTTGCTTGGCCGCCTCGGTAGGGAGAAGGTTTTTTAAACCTTAGCACCCAAACATTTAGGATTCCTAGTCCCACGATTAATTGACACGCAATTGCTAGATATTCCATGGCGGTTAGTTCCGTTCAAAAGGCATTCGATGAGGTGAGTTGGGGTTTCCCGTCAGTCGGAGGAGTACTCCATTCAGGTAAGATCATGGATGGCGTCCGCGAATAAGTCAAAGCTTTCAAAGTCCTCGTAAAGATAGACTTTCAAAGCTCGGGCTCGAACAACGGAAGACTTGCCAGCCAACGGTGCCTCAATGCAATGCCCGCTTGTTGGGCTAGCTATTCTTTCGGAGCATTCCGGTTGTCTGTTTGGCGTATGCTGAACCCTTTTCTTTTGGCGGCTTCTAGGCTTGTGCAGGGGGAATAGGATCCTAGGGTTCGGTTTCGATGAGAGTACACTCCGGTTGGCGAGTCGATTACTTCTCGAGTTTGATCTGAATTTCAATGCAAAGAGTTGGTATCCCTTTTTTATTCTTGGTGACTGCGTGGACGAATAGCCTGGCTTCAAAGACGTCGGAGGTCTTTTGGCCGGGATGGTTGGGGCCGAATAGGGATGGGCAGGTAGACTATTTCGAAGCGCCAACTGAATGGCCAATGGAATTGGAGAACGTCTGGAGCAAGGAAGTTGGCGAGGGATCCAGTATGCCGATTGTAGTGGACGGTCGGGTCTATCAGCACGCTCGCCAAAATGGAGAAGAGGTGGTTTGGTGCTTGGATTTAGGAAGTGGCAACGTGCTTTGGCGAAAAAGCGATCGCGTTCCGTACCGCATTTCGTACTTCGGCGAGCGCCATGGAGACGGTCCGCTTTCCAATCCGATCTATGCGAACGGTCGTCTCTTCACGTTTAGCGTCACGGGTATTCTCTCCGCTTGGGCAGCGGATTCGGGCGAACTGTTATGGCGGCGGGACTATTCGGAGCGATTTGCGCCTACGCACCCGAAATGGGGGCACTCCACTTCGCCGCTCGTGGATGGTGAGCAGGTTGTGGTTCATTTCGGGAGCGACGATGACGGGGTACTGGTGGCGCTTGACGTCGCTACCGGTGAGGAAGTTTGGACAGAAGGAGAGGACGGAGCCTGTCATGCTTCGCCCATCCTAGTTGAAATCGATGGCGTGCGCCAAATTGTGGAATGGAACGACGAGTCCGTGGTTGGACTGGAGAGCCAGACAGGACGGCGTTTGTGGTCTTACTTCCTGCCGCATCGTGGTTCTAACCAAAACTCCCCGACACCCGTTTATTATCGGGGACGCATCATTGTCGGGGGCGAGAACAGGGGAATTCGCAGTCTGGAGCCGATAGGGGAAAACGGAAAATGGCGGGTAGAGGAAAATTGGCATCAGCGAAAGGTCTCTCTCAATATGGCCAGCGCCATCCTGAGTGAGGGGAGCTTGTACGGATTGTCGCATTTCCGGCAGGGACAATTTTTTAGGATGGATCCGGAAACAGGAGAAGTTATCTGGACAAGCCCGTCGCGAATGGGTGAATACGCTACCTTTTTGGCGATCCCTGATCACGTGATGATCCTGCGGGATGATGCGACGATTGAAGTGCTTCGGTCGGAAGGAGAAGAGTATAGAACGGTCGCGTCTTACGAAGTCGCGGAAAGCCCTACTTGGACTGCTCCGATTTTGTTAATGGATGGAATATTGGTTAAGGATCGGAGGAAGCTCTTCCGATGGAAGTTTATTAATGAATGAGGCTGAAGGATGAATGTCGAATCGGGGAACGTTGCTACTTTTTGACTCGCATCCTAGAACGGATTTGCTGAAACCGCCCTGCTTTAAAACGGAGGGCCGCTTTGGAAGGGTGATGGGCAGTTGCATACGGCACTTCCTTATCCACCGCTACCGTTAGGCGATTGGCGGTAAGGGTGGTCTCATTGCATTCCCGCGTATTTGTGGGGAGGTCCGGTTGAAGAGGTGGTTATCGACAATCCATGGGACCGGTTTGTCACGATTTACGGTAGTGGATGAGAGGCCGAGCCAAAGGTCTACAAGCCGAACGAACGTCGGTACGATGCACGTTTAATGGACTAGCTATTAGGCTAGCCGGATTAAGCGCATTTTTGGGGTCCGATATCCGTAAGGTTTGTCCCAACCACCTGCTAAACCGGCTTACTAATTGGCAAAAATCCTGAGGTGTCTAGTCGCCGTCTGGCCTAGTCGCTCTCTCAAGCTCTTCTAACTCGGCTTTCTCCGCAGCGATTCGCGCCTCCTCGGCGGCCTTCTCTTCGGCTTCCTTGGCAGCCCTCAGCTTTTCTGCTCTGGCTTCCTCGCGAGCCATCTTTTTCTCGCGTTTCTTCTGTTCGCGCTCGAGTCGCTTGTAGTCTTTGCTAGGTGTCGATGCCATTGTAACTAGGGTTGAGAATATTCGTTTTGCGGATTCGTATTTTGGGTGAAATTAGGCCCAAAATCCAAGCAAATCACTTCTGTAAACCTCAAACCCATAGAGGAGGCGGGATGGGATCAAGGAAGAAAATGGTTCTTTATCACTTTCCAGCTACGAATTTGCCTTATTAAAAAAAGCAGTCGGTCAGCTGCTCGCTAGGGGATGAATCTACCGATCTGCCGCCCAATTCGGATTGGGTTTCGGCATCGAGGCGTTGACCTGTTTGCGCCAATCGACGAGGGATTGCTGGAGTTTCTCGGCAACACGGGGCATGGAGTCGGCTAGATCTTTGGTCTCCCCAAGATCGGAATCCAGATCGTAGAGCTCAAGATGGTTGTCCTCGAAATACTCGAGCAATTTCCAGTTTCCCTGGCGGATTGAACTGACGGGTGTGGTGGTTCCGTAGTAGTGAGGGTAGTGCCAGAATAGAGTGTCTCGATCGAGTTTGGACTGAGGGTCTTTCAGGATGGGAGTCAGGCTTTTGCCATCGAATTGATCTTCGACGGATAATCCTAACGCGCTGGCGATGGTAGGATAGAGGTCCATCGTGGCTACCGGCTCTTCCGATACGCTGCCTGCTTGAGTCACACCAGGCCAATGGATGATAAGAGGAACGCGAATACCTCCTTCGTACAGGGAACCTTTCCCCGACCGAAGGGGCATATTTGAAGTGACGACTTGGCCTTCTGATGAACCGATAAACCCGCCATTGTCGGACGTGAGAATAATGATGTTGCGATCTGCCATTCCCTCATCCTCTAGTTTTTCAAGAATGCGGCCCACGTTCTCGTCCAAGGTCTCATGCATGGCGGCAAAGTGGGCATTCTGATGATCCATGCCTGGCTCGATGATTTCGGCGTAGCGATCGGCGATTTCTGGCTTCCCTTCAATCGGCGTGTGTACCGTGTAGTAAGACATGTACAGAAAGAATGGGTCCTCAGAAGCTCGTTCGATAAAACCCAATGCCTCATCGGTCAACCGATCGGTGAGGTGCTCCCCTTCGCGATCCTCCGTGGAGTCGATGCCAGGAATGTACCGGTAGTGTCGATTAGAACCCCCTCCGTACATTCCTCGGTAGGGGAAATAGAACGTTGCCGGGCAGCCCCAGAAGCAACCTCCAAAACTGAAGTCGAATCCTTGCGTTTCGGGATAGTGGGAGGCTTCGCCAAGGTGCCATTTGCCGACATGCCCCGTTTTGTAGCCCGCCGCTCTGAGGGCTTCGGCGATTGTGGTTTCGCTGTGCGGCAGATTGCCTTCTACAATGGGAGGAATGAGTTTCTTGTTTTGCTGGGGTGTTTTGGCCATCTCATGCCAAATGGTCATGTCCAATCTTGCTGGATACTTACCCGTTAGCAATGCTGCGCGGGTGGGGGTGCAGATTGAAGCGCTTGCATAAGCGCTTGCGAACTTCATGGAGTGTTCCGCAAAACGGTCGATGTTAGGCGTCTGATGCAGATCCGAACCGTATCCACTCAACCCTGTCCAGCCCATGTCGTCGACAAGGATGATGATGACGTTGAGCGGCTCCGCGTCTGTCTTGGCGTGGCAAACGTTGTTCGATGGGGTTAGCGCGAAGGTAGCCAGACAAATTGAGAATAGGAATGGTATGGATTTCATGAATCGTCGAACTGGCGGTGATGATGATATATGTGGCTCTGCAGAGAACCAGTGAATGGCCGATTTGTGTATGAGGTCAATTAGAGAAGGCTTTTTGAAGTCCACCCTGACCTGGGAACTCAACGAATTCTCGACTTATGTGATTCATTTTAGGAGAAGAGGCGGTTCATTTCAGTAATTTGTAATATGAAAGCAGTCGGCTACCAAAAATCACTTCCCGTAACAGACCCAAACGTCTTGCAGGACATCACATTGGATAAACCGCAGGCTTCTGGGCAAGACCTTCTCGTCAAGGTGGAAGCGATTTCGATGAATCCGGTGGATACCAAGGTTCGCATGCGGGCGGAACCCGAAGAGGGGGAGTATAAGGTGCTCGGTTGGGATGTCGCTGGTGTGGTTGAGAAGGTGGGCGAGGAGGTTCAGCTTTTCGAAAAAGGCGACAAGGTTTGGTACGCCGGAGCGATCGAGCGATCAGGGGCGAACGCGGAGTTTCACCTGGTTGACGAGCGGGTCGTTTCGCGCATGCCGGAGTCCCTTGGGTTTTCCGATGCCGCAGCGCTCCCGCTGACCGCGATCACTGCTTGGGAGATGCTCTTTGACAGATTCAAGATCGACGCGGACACTCAAGGCACCCTGCTGGTAATTGGAGGTGCGGGCGGTGTAGGATCGATCATGATACAGTTGGCAAAGAAACTGACCCAGTTGAAGGTGGTTGCTACTGCGTCCCGTCCGGACACGATAGAGTGGGTGAAGAAAATGGGTGCGGATGTGGTGATCAATCACCGAAACCCGCTCAGCGAAGAGTTGCAAAAGACCGAGTTTAAGAGTGCTGACTACGTGGCCAGTCTGACCCAGACGGACCAGCATTTGACGGAAATTGAAAAGCTCCTTGCACCCCAAGGTCACATGAGCGTGATCGACGATCCCGAGACGCTTGATATAAAGCCGTTTAAAACGAAGAGCATCAGTATCCACTGGGAACTGATGTTTACCCGGCACCTCTTTCAAACCGCTGATATGATTGAGCAGCACAACCTATTGGCGAAAGTTGCTGATGCCGTGGATGAAGGTCTCATTGTAACTACTAAGCAACGAGATCTGGGAACCATCAATGCTCAGAACCTGATCAAAGCCCATACGCTACAAGAGTCAGGCACCGCGATTGGAAAAACGGTCCTGACAGGGTTTGGGGACTAATACGGCGTCCGTCAGCTAAAATTTAGTAGACTTTTCAGGTCGGGCGAGAGCGTCTCGCTCTGCCGCACAAGGAGCTTGGATTTGGTAAACGCGGCGGAGCGAGACGCTCTCACCCGACCTCTGATCGCCCCTGGCGCGTTTTACTCTGACGAATATAGCAAATTAAAAGATTCAGCTATTTGTTGTAGACGCGATCGCTGATCGCGTAACGCGGTCAGCGACCGCATCTACAGATACTGGAAAACTAAAGTTGATGGTGAATTCGAGAATAAATTATCGAAGTAAACTTTTCAATTACAAGTACGCTAATAGGTCGACGTAGGAGCGGTATTATACCGCGATAGCCAATGCATGAGATGGAATAATCGCGGTGTAAAACCGCTCCTACATTTAGCTAGAATTAGGGCATGCCGGTAACAGGAGAAGGCTTCTAATTGGGCGTTTCCATTAGATTTCCCTGCCGAGTACAGTTTCGGCTCTGGCGGGAAGATTATTGTCTTGTTGGCCGACTTGTCCTTTATAAGATGATAGTTCGTATGAATACCCTTAAAGTGCTTTCGCTGACTTTTCTTCTATCAACGCTTCCGGTCGGATTAATCGCGGGTAACGTGATGCTCGACACGAAAGAGCTTCTGGTGGAGGACCCACTGACTGCCGAAACCTGGGAGGCACACTGGAAGGTGTTGGTGGGAACTTGGGGATGGCAGGGCGATGCACTCAAGGGAGTCGAGATATCCGAACAAAACCATCATGCGGGCGCGGGTCGGATAGAAGACATGACTTCGGGTATTCTGGAAGTGGAGTTTCGCATGGATGCCTCCCGGCAGCTACAGTTTGGATACGACTACTATACGGACGCGAAGAAAGACCATTTAATGAGGGCCTCTATCGTTCCGACCGGCTTAGCGGTGCGAGCAGGAAAGGGCTGGGCCAAGGAAACGAGGATGAAACCGGTAGGCGAAAAAGTCCCCATGTCCTTTGAGCCAGGAAAGTGGTACAAAGGCAAAATCGAGTTTCACAAGGATCACCTTATCGTTCACATCGATGATCATCTGGTTTTTTACGGGGTGGCTTTGATCAGTCAGGAAGTTCCGAAGAATCGGATTACACTCACCGCTCGGGGAACAGCGTCTTTTCGCAATGTGAAGCTCTGGTCCGGTGAGGTTAAAAAGGACTGGAAACATACTCGAAAATCTTTGGCTAAAAGATTTCCACCGGTGCCTGCTGATTCTTAATGGTGCTTTGCTTGGTTGAAGCGTAATGGGTTAGATTCCTCGAAGCTTGGAGGATGTTGAAAAGTAGCAGAGGCATCTTGCCTGTGATCCTAGGCTGGAAGCATCTACTGCTTTACCATTCCGCCCATCTGGCATGTTAGCGTGAAATCCCCCTGGCAAAAGAGAGGTTTCCCTACCGATCGGATCGTTTCTGGCTAAAGAGCCACTTTAGAAAATCAGGTTCCGGATCACATTGGTCGCTGCTGAACTGGGTCGTTCCATTGTCAGCGCCAGGAATAATCTTTCCGGGTATGTTGTGTCTGTCGCCTTTGAATGTCGTCAACTTCATGTTGCCACCTAGCTGTTTAATTTCATTAAACAAATTGAGGTTTCGATCGTAGGGGCAGGTGGGATCTTGGTCCCCGTGAAAGGCCCAGGTGGGAACGTTCTTGATTAGGGTGGCGTCGATAAAAGGCTCTGTATCCGATAGACCGGTACCGGCGGAAGGGGCTATGGCGGCAAAGTAATCGGGATCAATCTGGACAAGAATATTCGTGCCATGACCCCCCATCGAATGGCCCAACATATAGATGCGGTCGGTATCCACAGAGGGCAGTTCTGAGATGATCTGCTGAATTTTTTCAAGGTCTGATTTTTTGTAAAGTTCGGTGACTTGCGGGGCGAGCACGTAACAAGGATAGCTTCTGCGAATCTCAGCGTCCGCCAAATGCTGATTCCAGATTTTGAGCTGCTCCCGATTGTCGGTACCTCTGCCTCCTCCACCATGCAATGAAACGATAACCGGATAGCGTTGGCTGGGATCGAATCCGAATGGCTTCATCAGTCTATAAACCATGATGTTGTCATCTTGAGGCTCGTAGAGATCCATCCACTTGTCTTGGGATGCGTCTGCTCCGGATGGGGCGACTAGAGGGAGCGCTACTCCAATTAATAAAATGAAGCGAAAAAACTTAGAGTAGTGCATGTTGACGATTCTATTGAAGATTCGAGCCAAAATGACAATGGTTGATTTCCCAAACGTCTTTCTCCTGTGAAGCTAAAGGTAGGCCGGTTTTTTGAAATTCACGTCTCATTAGACCGTGTGCCCATTCAATAAAATTGAACTGACCGATCTGATTGTTAGGGTCGGGAGAATTTCACGCGTTGAATGCCCTGGCAATAGACAAGCGAGGGCGTCTCTTTGTAGTGGATCGATTCAACGATCGGCTGCAAATCTTCGAGCAAGACGGGACGTTTGCCACCCAATGAAACCAGTTTGGAAGGCCCAGTGGGGTGTTCTTTGATGAACACGATAAAATCTACGTTTCCGATTCCGAGTCGGACGATGTGCAGAATCCAGGCTGGGGAATGGGTATCTGTATTGGTGATGCCGAGACTGGTTGGATCGACTATCTCATTCTACTGCCAACAGGTGACCCGCGATTCACCAAGGGGAATGGGGCGGAGTTTGTCACTGCAGACGCCGTCGGAAATCTCTACGGCGGCGAACCCAGCACCCGAAAATTGCAGAAGTACGTACGAGTGAGACCCTAGATCTTCAGGAGTTGAATCACCAGAGGTCCACGGATCGCCGGGCCGTCGATCCCTACCTTTAGAAATTCTCCGCTTGTGCTATGATTCAAACAAGAAGAGCTCAAGCCTTCAAACCCAGCCCGATGGACTTGCAGTAGCGGATGCTTTCTTCGATTTCGCGCTTCTGGTACTCTTGGGTGGCGAGGTCCTTGTTGTGGTCCGCGCGGTCCGCGTTGGGTCCCACTGGTGCCTTCCATGGTTCACGGGGTGTTCCTTGGCGAGCCCACTTGAGGTAGCGGGCCAGCTTGGAGGCTTTCATGTCGGGAAACAGGGCCATGAACTCGTCCGTCAAAAAAGGAATCTCCCGATTGAATCCGGAAATGGTCTCGATATGGACGGGCACATTGGGACAAAGCTCCTTGAAACGGTCGAAGTATTTTACCCAATCCACGTTGCCTTTACCCATTGCGGTCCACTGAACCGTGGTACCGTTTTCGGATGTCCAGATAGCGGAGTCCCGCAGACTAGTGGTGACGGCGTAGGGTCCCATGATTTCCAAGTTTTCTAAAGGGTCTTCCAAGGTCCAGGAGGCGTTGCCCGCGTCGAGGTTGGCGCCCATGTAGGACGTACCTCCGGCTTCCTCGATTAGGGTAACGACTTCATCGGCTTGCATGTCGCCTGCATGGTTCTCAACGGCGATCTTAATGCCCGCATCCATAGCCTGGGTACGGCAGGCGCGACAGACCTTTGCGGTGTCTTTGATGCGTGCCATGATGCCGCCTTCTGTGCCTCGGTCGTCACGGTTCCCAAGAATAACTCTAACTACGGGGGATCCAGTCGCTTCCGCGACTCGAATGGACAGGCGCAAATGTTCTTCCGCGGTTCCCCACTTATCCTTGAAGGTGGTCGAGGTGGGACAGATACTCCAGGTGCCGATGTGAATATCGATTCCCATGTCATCCGCCTTTTTGCGGACATCGCGAAGGTAGGGCATCTTGAGGCTCTTGAAATGGTCCAGGTCCGACATGAAGAGCGAGTCGATCCCCAGCTTTTCCGAATACTTCAGGTGGTCTTCCACCATCCAGTTCATGGCCCGAACCGCGAAATTGTCGTAGCCAAGTTTGACGCCAGTCTTCTTGTGATGGGCCGCGAGAGCTGAAAGTGGGCTAGCGGCGGCCGCCATTCCACCAGCGGCTAGGGTTTTGAGAAAGTCCCGACGTGGGGTAGGATGGGTTGGTTGCAATGTTGGCATAACGTAATTCAGTTAGTAAGGGATCTCAATTTGTTGTTCGGTAACGGCAGCTATCGCAACCTTTTACTGAAAAAGCATCGCTAAATTCAGCTGTAAGGGAGTCGTCTGCACTATGCCGCGATTGAGGATCAGGCAACGCGGCACAGCGCGAGCGCTGGCCCTACAAAAGAATGGGTCGATAGATATTTCTGTAGGAGCGGTTTTATACCGCGATAGAAACTAAGAAAATCGCGGTATAAAACCGCTCCTACATTGGATCCGTTGAGATTGTCCGTTCTTCAGTGCGGTTTTCCTCAAAATTTGATGGGCACTCGGAGATTGCCCGCTACCATAACAATTATGATACCCCATAGATCGATCATTTGCCTTGCCGCTTGTTTCTTTTGGGTCGCCCTTGGCAGTATTTGCTCAGCGGCTACTCGACCGAACATCGTCTTCATTATGACGGACGACCATGCGACACAGATGATGTCGGCCTACAACACGCTAAGAGCGTCGACGCCTAATTTGGATCGGATTGGAGAAGAGGGCATTGTTTTTCGTAACAGCTTCTGTACCAACTCGCTCTGCGCTCCCGCTCGGGCTACTTTGCTCACCGGCAAGTACAGCCATAAGAATGGGCAATTGGGAAACCGGGATACCTTTGACGGGAGCCAGCAGACCTTTCCCAAACTGCTGCAAAATGCGGGTTACCAGACCGCGATGATCGGAAAGTGGCACTTGAGAAGCGATCCCACAGGATTCGACTATTGGAATATTTTGCCAGGGCAAGGAGTCTATGTGAACCCGGTGCTAATCGAAATGGGCGAAAGCAAAACCTATGAAGGCTATGTGACGGATATCATTACGGACTTCGCCATCGATTGGGTAAAAGGTCGAGATCCGGAGAAACCTTTTATGCTCTGCTATCACCACAAGGCCCCGCACGCTCAGTGGGTGCCTTCAGCGGAGCACGATGCTCTGTGGGAAGAGGAGGAAATACCGTATCCACAGAATTATCACGATGACGAATTGGGCAGAGCCCAGTCGGTTCGCGATGCCACCAATCAGCTCGTGCCAGACATGATGCAGCGCTGGCGAGCCTTTGGATCGGCCATGAATAAGGAGGATCCGGGGGATCGGCAAGGACAGGAACTTAAAGACTGGCTTTACCAGCAGTACGTGAAAGACTACATGCGTGTGATGGTTTCGGTGGACGAGAATGTCGGCCGTTTCATGAACTTTCTCAAGGAAGCGGGTTTGGATGAGGACACCGTAGTCATTTACACGGCTGACAACGGAATGTTCATTGGAGATCATGGACGATTCGACAAGCGCTTGATGGATGAGGAATCGTTGCGGATTCCGTTGGTAGTTCGATATCCCAAAGAAATTAAGGCGGGAAGTGTCACCGATTTGTATTCACTCAACGTGGATTACGCTCCCACGATTCTGGACCTGGCAGGAGTTGCGATTCCAAAAGATATGCAAGGGAGAAGTTTAAGGCCAATTCTGAGAGGGGAGGCACCCAGTAGCTGGAGAACAAGCCTGTACTATCATTACTACGAACACCCGGATTTCCAGTTTCAAGACGTACCACCCCACTATGGCATACGAACGGATCGGTATAAGCTGATTCACTACTATCCGACTGAAAAGGTTGAAGCTTCCGGTTGGGAGTTGCTGGATTTGAAAACGGATCCGCTGGAGTTGAAGAACCAGTATGGCAATCCGCAATACCAATATGTAGTGAAAGACCTGAAAAAGGAGATTCAGCAGTGGCGTAAGAAATTAGATGTGGACTCGAATTGAAACAGGCCTGTCGGTGCAGCGCAAGCTCTGGCCCTACGAAAGAGAGGGGCCAAAAAAGGTTTCTGTAGGAGCGGTTTCATACCGCGATACTGTTAGTTTCCATAGCGGTGTAAAACCGCTCCTACGTTGGTTCCTGTGAAATTGTCCGTTTCTCTGGGCACTTTTCCTCAAAATTTGATCGGCACTCGGAGATTGCCCGCTAACATGACAATTATGATACCCCATAAATCGATCATTTGCCTTGCCGCTTGTTTCTTTTGGATCGCTGCTGGATTTGCGGCCAAGCGTCCCAATGTAATCATTGTCATGACAGATGACCAAGGTTACGGAGAGCTTTCGGTGCACGGAAACCCGATTCTCAAAACGCCACACTTAGACCGTTTGCACAGCCAAAGCTTGCGCCTGACCGACTTTCACGTGGCTCCGATGTGCACGCCAACCCGTGGACAGTTGCTCACGGGGACCGACGCCGCTCGGAACGCAGCTATCAATGTCAGTGCGGGGCGTACCTTGCTTCGGGCAAGTCTTCCTACGATGGCGGACTTCTTTCAGGACAACGGGTATCGGACCGGCATTTTCGGAAAGTGGCATCTGGGTGATAATTATCCCTTTCGCCCACAGGACCGGGGATTCGAAGAAACGCTCTGGTTCCCTTCATCGCACATCAATTCCGTCCCAGACTGGTGGAACAACGACTATTTCGACGACACGTACATGGTGAATGGGAAGCGGAAGCTGATGCCCGGCTATTGCACCGACGTTTACTTTGAGGAGGCGATGAAGTGGATGAAGCGACAGGCCGATTCCGGTGATGCCTTTTTCGCCTACATCCCGACTAACGCGCCGCATGGCCCGCACTGGTCCCCGGAGAAGGAGTTGAATCAGGCGCGAAAAGCGATCGAAGGACATGCCCTGCCTGATATTGGCGAGAACAACCGTGAATCATTCGCGGGCTATCTGGGCATGATCCTCAATGTCGACAATAACATGGGGCGTCTCATGGACTTTCTGGATAAAGAAGAACTGGCTAGAGACACCATTCTAATATTCCAAACCGACAACGGAAGCACCTTTGGTTCGCGATATTTTAATGCGGGCATGCGAGGGCGAAAGACAGAGCTTTGGGAAGGCGGTCATCGCGTTCCTTTCTTTTTACGCTGGCCGGGCGGAGAGTTAGGCAAGCCTAGAGATATCGAGGGTGTCACTCAGGTTCAGGATGTGCTGCCCACGTTGATGGATCTTTGCGGGCTAGTTACGGATCGAGCGCCCAAATTTGACGGAATCAGTTTGGCACCTGTGTTGGAAGGGAAAATGAATACGGCTCCGGAGAATCGTATGGTGGTTATCAACTACAGCCGCATGCCCTTTGGATTTGAGTTTGCCGGGCCCGACGCTCCTTCAGTCATGTACCGTGAGGGTGCGGGAGTTCTGTGGGGTCCCTGGCGACTGCTGGAGGATAGGGAACTCTACAATCTCGAGAAAGATCCCGGGCAAAAGAAAAATGTAATAGGCAAGTATCCAGAAATCGCTTCGAAAATGAGCGCTCATTTGGATCATTGGTGGAGTGAGGTGAGAAACATCGCTAACGAGCCTCAGCCCGTAGTCATTGGTCACGACGCGGAGAACCCAATGATGCTGACTGCCTGCGAATGGCTCGATGTTTTCGTGGACCAGCAAGGTCAGATTCGGCGCGGGGTAGAGAAAAACGGTTGGTGGGAACTCTCTGTAGCGGAGCCCGGTACCTACGAGTTTGAGCTGAGGCGTTGGCCGCGGGAAGCGGATACGGCGATAGCTGAAGGATTACCGGCGATCCAATTGACGGCGGGGGATCGCGGTCCGGGAGTGGCGATGCCTATCAAATCCGCCCGTATTCAGATCGGGAGAGAGTCGCAAAGTAAACCGGTACGTCCATCGGATAAGGAGGTCAAATTCACCTATGAACTGGAGGCGGGTCCGACGCGGCTGTACACCTGGTTTGAATCAAGTCCACGTGTCGGAATCGCGGGGGCGTATTACGTGTATGTGAAACGGAAATAGGGCAGATTTTGGTTGGTCCGTTGCTTCCAGCTTTTTTTGTGGAATAAAGAGGGCTAGGGGTAATAGGAGCGCCCATAGCCATAACATCTATCGAGTGGCGCTCGGAGATAGCCCGCTACCTTGGTAACCTGAGTTCAGCTATTGAGTAGGATGTTTTTTTTGAAATCGTGAGTTCTATTTCAAAGAGCTGTAGTTGACATCCACTACGATCGTTTCGCCGGTGTGGCGCTTGATATCTCCGGGTCCGGAACGGATGATGACACGATTGTCGGTCCAGTGGTCACGGTACCAAGTGCAGGTTTGGAAATCGTCGTTGATCAAATTCATTTTGCGATTCATCTTCTCTCTCATCACAGTGAGTTTGTCACTATGAGTTGGATCTGTGGCGAGGTTTGTGGTTTGATTAGGATCATGTCGGTTGTCGAATAGAAGCTCGCTTCCATTAAAAAGATAGCGGGCGTAGGTGAAGCGCTTGTCGCGAATGGCCCGCCACTCGTATCCATCTTTCCATTGGAAGGTGTGACCCATTCCTTGTAATAGAGCGAATTCGGGTTCTGGGCCTTTTCCCCCTAAAGTGATTTGCGACAAGTCCATCCCTTCCACGGCAGCAGGGATTTTCTGTCCACATAGTCCAAGGATGGTCGGCATGATGTCGGGCGTTGCCATGCAGACATCGGATCGGGCCCCAGCTGCTATATTCTCTGGCCAACGCATGATGAAAGGTACCCGGACAGATTCCTCGTAGAAGATCATTTTAAATACGCGGCCTTGGGCCCCAAACATCTCACCATGGTCGGAGGTGAAAATCACAATAGTGTTCTTCTCTAGCCCCGTAGACTCCAAGGTCTTCATAATGCGGCCGATCTCGTGGTCGAGGGCGTAAGCCATTCCGTAGTACGCCCGCATCATATCCTGTAGGTTTGGCTTCCAGTAGGACTGCCACTTTATATTGTCCGTGTTCCGGTCCATAAGCGGATCGGGCGTTTCGCTCCACGTTTCGGGGAGGGGGAATTCAATGTCGGCGAAAGGGGCATAGAATTCCTCGGGGCAGTTATCCTTAGTGAACGGGTCGTGAGGGGGGCTGTAGGCGACTACCATGGCAAAGGGGTCTTCGCTCTCTGCATGTTCCTTGAGCCGATCGATGGCGAGGTTTGTGAAGTGGGTGGCTTTGAACTCACCTTCGATATGGATTTCTTCCGGCGTGTCCTTACAATAGCTGTATTTGAAATTCCGATGCCCAAAATTGTAGGCGGCCCAGAAATCGTCGAATCCCATTCGGTAAGGACCGGGAGGGATGAAATTCGCTTGCGGGCCGAAATGTCCACCGGCTTTGTTGGCCCAGAGATGCCACTTGCCGATGTGGTCCGTTTTGTAGCTCGCCTTCTTCAACACGTGAGCGAAGGTGTCATGGTTAGGGTTCATGCGGAGTTCATTGACCACGATTCCGGTAGAACTGGCGAATTTGCCTGTCATCAGTGAACCGCGAAAGGCAGTGCAGACCGGCGTTGATGAGACGAAGTTTTGGAACCACATTCCTTCGCTCGCCAGTTTATCGATATTCGGTGTTATGGCACGATCATCTGTTAGACCGATCGACTGGTAGCGGAGCTGATCGGCGATCAAAATGAGGACATTGGGTTGCTTGTTTGCTTTCAGCTTGGGAATCGTGGCTAAGCAACAAACTACGAATAGGTGGAAGTAGAATCTAGGCATAATCAAGTGTTCTGTGTAATAGAGAGATCATATTAGCTTCTAAGAAACTCTGTTGTCTGGGCCGATGGAAATCGTGCCGTAATGCCGCTCCTGCGATTTGGTAAAGCGTGATCATTAAACGCCCGCTTTTTCCAATGCTAGAGCTTTAGCTCTGGAATGATTTTGCAGCCGAATACGTTCCAGCCAATTTTGGGTTCGTGGCCAGTGGGCACTAGCTCAAGCTCCCAGACAATTTCCGCGGGGGAGCTTCGCGTGTATTCAATGCAGCGCGTCATTTGGTCGAACTGGGCCTGGTTGACCCACGTCATTTCTGAAACTCTGTCAGGATCGACTATGGCTCCATAGCCGACGAGCAAGTTGTTCTTAGTGGGTGTTTCAGATGCGTTGCCCATGGCGATCGTTACGTACTTGTCTTCGTCATCTCGCTCTGAGGTCCAGATTTGGCGGGCAGTGAAATTTTCAAAATCGACTTCATACTCAACGGCCCGGCTCCAGGTTTCCGCAACGGGAGTCGGTTGCTCAAAGGGACGGGCGCGGTAGTTGCCGTTGTCAAACATGAGAAGGGTCCCTCGTTCCGTAAAAAGAGGGGCGTGCTGGTGCCAAGGCCAACGGGCATCGCCCTCCAGTTTGATTAGTTTGGACTCGAGCTCAGGGGACCATCCTGATGGTTCTCCAAAAATCCAACGAACTTCGCCCGTGTCGCCATCTAGATTAACGATGGCGCTTTGGTAGCGAAAATTAACCATTACCGATCCGTCTTCGAGCTTCGTGACTTCGTTGGCATGCGACCAGTCAATTGTACCCGGAAAGCTGCGACGTTCCCAGTAAGTGGAAAACGTTTCGAAACCGATGCGCTCTGCTGGCAAGTGGTCAAACGCTTTCCAGTCCCAGATGATCTTTCCTTCAGGGGTGAATTCCACGATTCGATCACCCATCACCGACTGTTCTTTTCGAGGGGCGTTCTCGTCGTACTCGCTGGTATAATAGTTTGGGAGGATCCGTTTTTCTGAGGATAGAGCGATTATATTTCCATTCGCCATCAAGTCGGCGTCATGATGGAAAGTGAGGACGTCTACTGGAATGCCGTTGTCTTTTCCTTGGGGTCTTTGCGAGGCGTACCAAGAGCGAACAGTATTCCCTAATAGATCGATCTCAACGAGTCTAAAATCAGCAGTCACATAGAAGATGTGGCCATTTTTCTGGTAGCTGAATCCGGCAATACGAGTCCCCGTTTGATAGTACCAGACAGGATTGCCTTCTGTATCCACCATCACGAGCATGCCAAAACTCTCGCCAAATCGAAGCTCCTCATCGTTGCCGAGCTGAGTTTCTCGGGGGATGCGGCGGCGCGGATTAAAGAGACGGTATCCGGGCTCGGCTTTCGATACGTCTACGCGGCCGACTTTGATACCCGGGAACTCCGCGGGATGAACGGGCAGGCTGGGAGACTGGAAAGTCAATGTATCCGATTTTACTTCATTACCGTGAGCGTCTTTGATTGTAACGAAAACGTCGTAGTTCTGTTCTGGCTGAAATCCAATAACGGGCAATCCCATGGCGGGGTTCCTGGATGCATCGAATGAAACTGAAAACTGGTTCTTCCCGCTTGATGCGGTGATGGTGGTGGTGACCTTTAGATTGGGCTGGAAAGTGACGATGGCGACCATTGGAGCCGCCGGATTTGGGTTGCTTTGTATGATCGGAGCTCGAGTGAATTCAAGTATAGGCGGCGTTTTGTTCGAGTCGCTGCAGGAGGAGATCCCTAGGGAAATGAGGATGATAAGAATGAGATGTAATGGGTTCATAATGACATAGGTTTTTGGAAATTCGCTATTTTAGATCACTGTTGATTTATTTCCTTTAGGTTTGATACCCCGAAGCTCATGACGGGCGTAGCCTGAAAGGCGAAGACTGTTGATGCAGACCCCGACTTGCTTGCCATGAGCTTGTCGAATGCGTCGGTGGCTTCGGCTTTTGTAGGGAGGCCCGCTTGCTCCGGTGATCCTTGTATAAGGTAGGGACCGGATGGGTCCATCGGAAATGGGTACCGGGCGATCTCCAAGCGCCCACAGGACTAGAATTTAAATGGACGCTCGGAGATCGCCCGCCACCTTGAAGTTCGGTCCGTGTCTTCACTCCCGTTCCCATTTTACTGCCCAAGGGTCACGGGTTTCTTCCTGAAATTCCCGAAGCTTGGCCATGAGTTGATCGCGGGTTTTTCTGTATTTAGGATCTTCGGACAGGTTGACCGTTTCGTTGGGATCAGATTCGAGATCGTAAAGTTCAAACCGGGGACGGTGGAGGAGAGCTTTGGGAGTACGTTTTCCGTAGAGCTCCAGTCCCTGCTTTTGCATGGACACCCAGGTGGGCGACTGGAGCAAGTCTTTGGCCAGAGGAAATTCGAGTCCATGGGCGATGTTGAAGATCAGTTTGTACTGACGATTCTTTACGACTCTCATTGGGTAGTACATGGTGACCTCATGGGCAGTGTGGGAAGCGAAGACTTCGTTCCTCCCTCTTAGGTTTCCACTTACCCCTTTGCGAAAGGATCGGCCGTGGGTCTCCATATTCGTTAGGTCGATTTCCGCGTAATCAAGTACGGTGGGGGCGAGATCTACCGAAGAGACAAGAGCGTCCTGAGTGCGGCCTTTCTTCGTCTGACTCGGCTCTTTGACGATGCAGGGCAATTTCATTCCCGGTTCGTAGAGAGTGGTTTTGGCCCCCGCAAAAGCGATGCCATTGTCGGAGATGTAGATAATCAAGGTGTTTTCGTATTTCTCCGAACGTTTGAGAATATCGAGGAGATGGGCAATCCCCTGATCGAGACGAGAAACGGACTGGTAGTACTCTGCGAGCTCCGCCCGACAAGCAGGTGTATCGGGTAGAAAAGGTGGCACGACCACTTTTTCTGGATCATAGGTGACCGGGTTGATTCCCGGATAGCCTTCATCACGGTTTCCGAAACGATTGGGCTTAGGATAGGTGTCAAAGGTGGGTAGGCCGTCGGGGGTAAATGCGTTGGATCGATGCGGGTCGTCGGTCGCGTAGAAAAGAAAGAAAGGCTCGGAATCATCACTTTCGATAATCGGGCGGGACTGTTCCGCCATTTCCCAAGGGCTACGGCCGATGGTCGCAGGATCGTTGGCGGCGCCTGCGGATAAAACGAAATCGAACTTGTAGACCGCTTCAGGCGCGACATGAAACTTTCCGATTCGGGCGGTGCGGTAGCCATTTTCTGATAACGCGACCGGTAAGCTCTTGATGTCATCGAAACTCTGATAGTGATGGAACGTGTGCTGCAAGCCGTATTGCCCGTTGCGGTGGTTGTGCAGGCCGCTCAAGATTACAGATCGACTGGGGCTGCAGCTTGCCGTGGTGCAATTCGCGTCGGTGAAGATGGTTCCGTCGGCTGCGAGGGAGTCCAAGGCCGGTGTCTGAATTATGGGATTTCCGTAGCATCCCAGGGCGTCGGTTCCATGGTCGTCAGAGACGATCAGAACGATATTGGGGCGAGCAGAAAGATTGCCCGTAGCGAGGGTTGCGGTGATAAGAAGAATAGAGAAAAGCCAATAGCTTTTGAGTTTCATAGGAGAGCTAGGCTAGTGGGTGAAGCGAGCGATGCGAGTCGTTTTTGAAAATGAAAACGATAAACGAGTACGTTGGGTTTAACAGGGATCGCTGGAGCGAGCAGGGGTTCCGCTTTGCGGAAGCATGAGATTAGCCTTATAGGCTTCGGCTGACTAGGGATGGTTAGCCATGTCTCTACTGTTTCGCGGGGGCGAGAACTGTGAGGGATTGAAGTTTCCAGGTCGTGGCCCTACCTATTTGGTTAGGAAGGCTTCGCTTTGCGTGATCTGGATAACGAGATCGCGGAGTCCTGATCCGGAGTTGCTTAGCTGTTCTACGAGGTGATCCACCTCGGGGCGATCGGTGAACTCTATGGTTCGGCCCATGGAGTAAGCCAATAGCTTTTCGGTGAGGCAGCGCGCGAATTGCTCTTGGCGATTCGCGAGCACCGACTTGAACGCCTTGATGTCGGAAAACTGGTCTCCGTTGGGAAGCTGCCCTGAAGCATCGATCAGCGGTCCTTTAGAATTGCCGCGGGGGTAGTGATCCCGCCAGCCGCCAATTGGGTCGAAGTTTTCAAGGGCAAAGCCGAGAGGGTCGATCTTTCGGTGGCACTCGTAACACGTTTCCAACTCCCGATGTTTGTCCAGTTGATCACGAATGGTAGTGCTCCCACGGATATCCGGTTCAAGGGGTTCCACATCGGGTGGAGGGGGTGCAGGGGGAGCTCCCAGGATGTTATCCAAAATCCAGATACCACGAATGACAGGGGACGTGTCAATACCGTTGGCGCTGGCGGTGAGGATGCTTGCCTGCCCGAGCAATCCACCTCGCTGGGGCAGAGACGCGAGGGAAACCTTTTGCATATCGGGACCGGTGACTCCATCGATCCCGTAGAGACGAGCGAGTCCTCCATCGACAAAAGTGAAATCGGAATCGAGAAAGGTGCTGATGGGGAGATTGTTCTCCAGTATGTATCGGAAGAAGGTCTGCGTTTCCCGTTTCATGGAACCTTCTAGGCCGTCCACGTAGTAGGTCATGAACTCCTTGTCGCTCGGTGGCATGGTGCCTATCTTATAGAGCTCAAGCCAGCGTGAGGTGAATTGTTCCGTGAAGGCCTGCGACCTTTCGTCATCGAGCATGCGAAGCACTTGCGTTTTCAGCACGTTGGGTCGGGACAGCGCTTCTGCGTCGGCGAGTTCTCTCAACGTCTGATCCGGCTGGGTAGACCAAAGAAAATAGCTGAGTCGCGAAGCGAGGGCGTAGTCGTCGAGACGGCCTTCTGGCTCTTGCAGGTAGAGGAAGTCGGGGGAACACAAGATCGCTCGGAAACCGATTTTCAACGATTCGAACGCCGAATTTCCGGACTCGAATGAAGACTGAACGAGGTCGTGCAAGACATCAATTTTTGCTTCATCCGCGGGTCGGCGGAATGCCGTGGTAGCGAATCGCTCTAGGATGGGCCGCGCATTTTCCATCGTCGGCTCCTTGTCGCCAAAGAGCGCACGATAGCTGGGGGTGGGCCAGTCCTCGTAATAGGGGCCTTCCAGTTCTATCTCGAAAACCCGAATGCGGGGACCTTCGTATCCACGATAGAAGGCGGCCCAACCATCGCGTCGGTTGAACTTGTTGGAAGTCCCTTGGGTATCCAGAACGCGACCGACAACGGTGGCGATTTTTTGGGCTTCCGCTTCGATGCGTCGCGCTTCGGCTTCCTCGATGGGGTAGGGGTAGAGCCCGTCGCCGGGTATGGTCCAGTTGTGGATAAACTCTTGAAAGTGTTCCGGATAATTGTGGACGAGGGTCTTGCGAATTGGCTTAACTCGATTGGGTCCATTGGGAAAGGTCAGCCGTGGTTGAAATCCTTTGTCGAGCCAGATTCGCGATTCGTACCATTCGGGAGCTTCATCGGCGATGATGAATCCGGCGACTTTACGGTCTGACGATGTTCTGAATTCCAGTTCACCGTACTCTCGTGAACCTGCAATCACATCGACACGTAGAGGCTCGCTCTTGCGCGTGCCGACAATTTTTTCTGGATAAGGATAATCGCGATTGATGGCCTGAGCCTTGAATCTGAGTTTGTAGTATCCACTTTCAGGAACTCCTTGTTCCAGCTTTTCCAGCCAGAGAAAACCATCTTGGTCGGTCGTGTTTTTCCGGATATGCTGAAACTTTCCTGCGACATCTTTTCCGTCCCAGCGGTTGCGAGCGGTGTAGAAGGGAGCGTTGAATTGGTAGGAATGGATTTCTGGCTCAGGACCCTGACGCGTGGCCTGTTCGATGTAAGATTCTGCCGCATCCAAATAGCCTTGCAGGAGAAAGTCGGAGGTAATGAGGGCGGATCCGATGTTATTGAAATTCTCTTCCGTTTCATCTGGAGGAAAAGACTCCGTCGGATCGATCAGTAGAGGCTGGAGATGGAGAAGGTCGCGAACGGTACGGTTATATTCGTACCGATTGAGGCGGCGTAGGACGGTTTTGCGGTCCGAGCTCTTGTGGTGCTCATAGGCGACCGTTAATTCGTCAGTAATCCAGTTGACTACGGCCAGCCGGTCTTCGGCGTTTGGCTGATTCTCCTCCTCTGGGGGCATGTCTCCCAGATTCAGAAGGTCTGCAATATCCTGCCACAGTATTAGCGCGTCTTGATCGAGGAAGTCGTTCCTTAGGTTGTCATAGCGCCGATCGCCTTTCTGCTTTTCCTGACCGTGACATTGGATGCAGTACTCTTCGAGGAAGGGCACGACTGTGTCGTGGTAGGTATCCGCGTTTGTTCTCAGAGTATTGAGAAAAAACAAACTCAGGACTACGAGAATGGAACAGGATGCTTTGAGCCCAACAGCAAGGAATTCGACTAATGGTAGCGGGCGATCTCCGAGCGCCCACCCGAGGGATGCCAAGATGGGCGCTCGGAGATCGCCCGCTACCTTTGACTTTTCGTGACTCATGCTGTTTCCAGACCGGTCAAGGTTCCAGAGCCTTTATTGAATTGGTCGATTTCCAGCCCGAAACGCTGCAGCATGGATCCATACAAGTTGCAGAGGGGAACCCGCTTGTGGTTTTCGGTTGGATACACTTTGTGTTCGCCATGGTTGAATCCGCCACCTGCGAGGAGGAGAGGCAGATTTTTGTTCGAGTGTGAGCTGCCGTTGCCCATGCCGCTTCCCATCAGCACCATGGTGCGATCCAGGAGTGATTGACCGTCGGGCTCTTTGATGGTCTTCAGTTTGTCTAGAAATCGTCCCATTTGCTCTACTTGGAATTTTTCGATGACAAAGAGTCCTTGCCGCAGCTTTTCGGCTTTTCCGTGATGTGAGAATCCATGGTAGCTCCCGACGAGACCGAGGTCGGCGGTATTCACATTTCCGGGTACACCTAGGGTCGCTACTCTCGTCGAATCCGTTTCGAGGGCGAGAGCGAGCAGATCATAGAAGGCTGGAACGGTATAGGTGAGATCGCCTTCTCCCGGCTCCTCGATATCGACTTCGGGTTTTGGTTTGTGCAGCCATTCGCGTGACATGCCCAGTTTTCTTTCCACCTCGCGAACCGAGTTGAGGTATTCGTCGAGTTTTTCCTGATCCGCTTTTCCCAGCTGCCGACTAAGCATCTTGGCCTGACTGTTTACGGCATCGAGAATGCTCTCGTTCACGTCGTAGGCTGACTTGCGCTTAGCGAGGAGTCGGGGATCATCCTGCACAAAGAGCGCTTTGAAGAGGTCACGCGCTCTTGTGACCGGGGGGACGTTAACGCCATTTCGAGTCCAGGAAAGTTTGCATTTTAAGTCTCCGTCACCGGAACCGGTGGACATCACGAGCGAAGAATAGCGCGTGCGGGCCCCTACGAATTCGGCGGCTCTCTGATCCACGGATATGTTTCCCTCTGGCCAGTCAGAGGAGTCTTGGTCCTTGATGCCGCTGAGAAACGCGTGCACTGCGCTGTGTCCGCCGGAAATATCGTGGTCGAGGTTCGAGAATACCGTGAAGTCTTTGCGATGGCGGCCAATGGGGCGGAGGAGGTCGGAAAGTTCGTAATTAGGCCCTTCGCCTCTTGGAAAAAAGCTGTCCGGCATGAGTCCGAGCGGATTTCCAATGCAGACCATTCGCATCGGAGAGCCGGTACCGCTCGTTTTGGCAGCCGCTCCAACTGCTTTGGCGGAGAGAGTGCCCATGTTCTCGAAGAAGGGAAGGGCCATAGCAACACCGGCGCCTTTCAGAAATGTGCGACGATCCATTTTTCGTATTCTCATAGGTATATTGGCGGAAAGCTAAGAGGGAAGTGAGATGCGTATGACTTTAGCCAGAATGCAAATATGTCGTTTTAAATCCAGAGTAATGTTATTGGCCAGGTTGATGCCGAAGTATATAGTGGGGGTATCACTGTAAGTTGGATTGGGGAGATGAAGAGAGGGGGGATTTGTTTCTCTACTTCAAGAGGTTCTGTTTAGCATCGGCCTCATGGCCTAGTGTCCCCACTTTCGCCCTTTCATAGCTACGCAGTACTGGGTATGCCCCGTGCCAATCAGTTTTCCGCAAAGCGGAAAATGGACTTACTTCGAAGGCTGTCGGTCGCTCCGTTGCTACGTTAACATATCTTGGAGGTAGATCATTTCGTGGAAAAAGAGTTCGCCCGAAGGCGTGATCGACCCTTGTATCTCTCTTCATGAGTGCTGAATCGAATTTTGCTAAACTAAATCTAGAGCTCCCTCCTGCCCCTAAGCCAATGGGGGTTTACAAACCGATCGTGATTCACGAGGGACTCGCTTACCTATCCGGGCACGGTCCCTTGAAACCAGATGGGTCCGTCCACGTGGGAAGAGTAGGTTCGGAGGTTGACCAGGATGCGGGTTACGAAGCGGCTCGCCAGACGGGTCTAGCCATGTTGGCTACTTTGAGAGCGAATCTGGGGTCTTTGGATAAAGTAAAGCGCGTGGTTAAGGTTTTGGGGATGGTTAATAGCTCCTCAGAGTTCGGGAACCACCCGGCAGTGATCAATGGCTGTAGCGAATTGTTTGCGCAGGTGTTCGGTGAAGAAATCGGGATCGGTGCCCGCAGTGCGGTAGGGATGGGGTCGCTCCCTGGAAATATCAGTGTCGAAATTGAAGGAATTTTCGAGGTAGAAACCAGCTAACTGGTACGTCTGTTAGCAACAAAAAGGCGCGCAATTCGCAATATGAATAGGTGCTGATCCAGCGGTCTAGTTGTTGAGTCTGCAGTTGCGGTGGGTTTGCGAATTCTGCGGTAAAATGTCATCGGTAAAACCCCTTCAAGGGCAATGCCTTTGGAGGGCTTGATTTTATTCCTATCAGCTGGCGTGTCTAATTCAGCGTCGAGGGATACGGAAGGAGGTCCCACTCCTTCTGTAAGGGGGGAAACTAAAGGTAAAAGTCCCTACCAGTTCCCGTTTTCGCCGACCTGGAGGTCTTTGGCGAATCCTTCTAGGAGTCGGATGGACTGTTCGACGTCTTCAAGGTCGACCATTTCGCTGGGCGTGTGCATGTAGCGAAGCGGGACTGAAATGAGGCCGGTGGCGACTCCACTGCGGGCCATTTGAATAGCGCGAGCATCTGTGCCGGTAGGTCGAGGGTCGCCTTCGAGCTGGTAGGGGATATCCCGCTTTTTTGCGGCTTCGATCAATTTATTGAATACGATCGGATTGATGTTTGGACCGCGGGTAATGATCGGGCCTGCCCCCAATTTGGTTTCCCCGAACTTGCGCTTGTCGCAATCAGGGTGGTCGGTGCTGTGTCCAACATCCACGGCGACTGCAAAATCAGGATTTACGCCGTAGCTCGATGTAGTGGCGCCTCTGACACCAATTTCTTCCTGGGAGGTGCCCACGGATATGACTTTCGCTTTGAAGGATTCCTTGTCTGCCGATAGGCGGCGCAGTGTCTCTCCGACGATGTAGGCCCCGCATTTGTTATCGAAGGCGCGAGCGGCGCCAACGGAACCATGAATGAGTTCGAACTCATGATCGTAGGTGGCGACGTCTCCGACTTGCACGCGTGACAAAGCGTCCTCCTTGTTTGTGGCGGCAATATCGATCCACATTTCATTGATTTTGGGAACATTCTCTCGGTCTTTCACATCCATGAGGTGGATGGCTCGTTTCCCCGTGACCCCTTTGACGGCTCCCTTGTCAGTCTGGATCAGGACGCGTCGGCCAGGGATGATGACGCGGTCGTGGCCTCCAATGGTCGCGAAGTAGAGAAAGCCGTTATCGTCGATGTAGGTGATGATGAAACCGAGTTCATCGAGATGACCGGAAAACATGACCGACGGGCCGCCGTTACCCTTGAGGGTGGCGATGCGATTGCCTAGGACATCCCGCTCATAGGAATCGGAATGGGACTCGACATACTTGTCAAAGACGGCTTGGGATTGTCCCTCTGCTCCAGAAGGGCTTTTGGCGTTGAGAAGATCGACGAGGAATTCAGGCGGTGTATAGGTCATAATGTAGAAAGTAAGTGGTAGGGAATTATCGGTTGCTTGGGAAGGATGGAATACATGCTTGTGGAATTGATAGCAGCCTAAAGCCGCTCTGACATTTTGATGTTCAGACGCGGCGTGCCCTACGGATTTGGTAGCGGGCGATCTCCGAGCACCCACAATCTGAATCCCTGAATGGGCGTTCGGAGATCGCCCGCTACCTTTTTATTCCGCTAGTTCGTCGACGATGTCTTCGAGGGGGTAGGAAATTATCTCTGAGAGAGTAGGGTGGTACCAATGGGTTTGCAGGAGAGATGCTGCGGTTAGTCCGTGCGAGACGGCAACGGAAAGGGCGTGTATGAGCTCTCCAGCATCTTTGGATACGATTTCGGCGCCGAGAATCCTGCCCGTTGGCTTTTCCCCGAAGAGTCGCACAAATCCATGCTTGGCTTCCATTAGAATGGATTTTCCATGGTCATCGAACGGATAGTCGGCGGCAATGTATTCAATATTCCGTTTCTTTAGCTCCTTTTCGGTGAGTCCGACCCGAGCGACTTGCGGATCGGTGAAGACGACATCGAGCATGTGGTCGTAGTTGAGGGGGGTCTTTTCGATGCCGGAAGCGTGGTAGGCGGCGAGCTCACCTTGTAGCACCGCAGTGTGTACGATCTCGAAGGGCCCGGAACAATCGCCTGCGGCGTACACAGCGGGATTGGAGGTGCGTTGATACTCGTCTGTCTGGATCTGCCCATTGGGTTTGAGCTCGATTCCTGCCCTTTCCAGGCCTAGAGAGGCTGTAGCGGGAAAGCGTCCCAGAGCATTGACCACATGCCTCGCTGAACAAGTGACTTGAGCACCCCTGTGTTCAAAAGCGACATCAAAGCCGGAATCGGTTTTGGAAATGCTTAGGAGTTTGGTGTCAGTCAGAAGGTCGACTCCTTCTTCGATCAGCGCTTTTTCCACGACTTCGGAAACGTCCGGAGCCTGATCCTTGAGGATGTGTGGACTCCGCTGTATCTGGATGGTTTTGCAGCCGACGCGGTGTAGAAACTGGGCGAGTTCGCAGGCGACAACACCTCCGCCTAGCACGATAGCGGATTCCGGGAGTTCGCTCAGGTCCAAAACGTCATCACTCGTCCAAATTTCAGGCAGGTCGATTCCAGGTATGGGCGGTTTCGATACGTAGGAACCCGTTGCGATGATAAAGTGTTTTCCTTTTAGCTGCGTGCCGTCGTCGAGCTCGACGGTGTCATTCGAAATGAACTTGGCAAAGTTTCGGTAGAGGTGGAACTTGCCGCTTTCCATTGATTCAACGCGGTAGTCGGAAAACTCCTTGATGGTCGCTAGCTTGCGTTCATGGAGGGCTTTCATGTCGACTTTCGCTTCAGGGATGGAGAGTCCAAAGCGAGTTCCCTGTTGAGCGAGGTGAAGGACCTCAGCTGAATAGATGAGGGTCTTTGAGGGCATACAGCCTTTGAGAATGCAGAGGCCGCCCAGCTCTTTGGCCCCGTCGATAATGGCGACATTGTCAGAATATTGTCGAGCGACCCGGGCGGCGTTGTATCCGCCGCTCCCACCGCCAATGGCTATGAAATCGTGTTCTTTAATCATTTGTCTTCTTAGAAATTGTCCAATAAATCGGTTTTAGATTGCGTGGATCGAATCAGCAACGGACTGAGCGGTCTCTTCACCAACGAGCAATGCGGCGAGTTTAATGCCGAATTCAATCGCGGTGCCCGCTCCTTGGGAAGTTATGATATGGTCGGACTGGTCGATTCGGTCCCGGCTGGGAACGGGAAGCTCCGATCTAACTGACGAATGACCCGTGGCGGGACGATTTTGGAGTATACCTGCTTGAGCCAGGACTTTCGGAGCGGCGCAAATCGCTGCAACGAATTTTGATTCGTGGTCGTAGGACTGGAGAATCTCGGTAATCAAAGCGTTCTCAGTCAGAGGTAGCGCACCGGGACCACCCGGTAGAAAGACCATATCGAATGCGCTCGCATCAATTTCGCTCAACAATTGATCCGCCTGAAAACGGATGCCGTTGCGACCTTCGACCTGACTCGACTCGCCCACCGATGCCATGACCGTTTCCACCCCTGCTCTTCTCAAAAGGTCCACAGGAGCCAACGCTTCGACTTCTTCAATACCGTCAAATACAATGACTAATACGCGTTTGGGTTGCTTGGATTGTTCGGGATCTGTTTTCATAGCCGTCTTTGTCTGGCCTAATGGCGAGCTTTTGAAATTCTTTCGGTCAACTAAGATGAGCAAGCAAACTTTAGCAAGAGAGCGAAATCCATGAAGACGGTCCTAATCTTGGGTTGTGGCTATGTCGGACGCGCTGTGGGATTGCATGAGCGGACGCAGGGAAATCGCGTCTTGGCAGTCACGCGAAACGAGGGGATGGCAGACCAGTTGCGTAGCGAGGGGATGGATGCTTTTGTGGGAAACGTGCATGAAACAGGCTGGCATACAATGGCGGAGAATGTCGATTGGGCACTGAATTGCGTGAGTGCCGCCGCGCCGAGTCTGGAGGGCTATCGGCTTTCCTATATCGATGGAAACCGATCCTTTGCAGATTGGATGGGTCGTTCTGGTTTTTCGGGGCGAGCCATTTATACCAGTAGTGTCTCCGTGTATCCAGAAAATGGGGGAAGATGGGTAGAAGAGGATGACGCCCGAGCTAGCTCGGAGCGGTCTGAGTTCATTCTGGAATCGGAGCGCGTGTTTCTGGAATCTACTAACCCAGCCGCCAAGACGGTGTTGCGACTCGGTGGAATATACGGTCCAGACCGCTCCTTCCTCGCGAACCGGATCGCGAAAGCCGACGGAGCGCTTCCGGGATATGGCGACTATTTTTTGAATCTGATTCGTCTTGAGGATATTGTGGGAGCGATAGGAGCCGTTTTTAGATCTGAAAACGGAGGAGGCGTTTTTAGCGTGGTGGATGATGCTCCGATGTTGAGGGAGGACTTAGTTAGGGAATTGTCCACTAGGATGAAGGTGCCTGCACCCCGTTTCGACCCGTTGCTCAGTGGGGCCAAAGGGTCTCGCCGCATGGATGGGCAGCGACCTGCAAATCGAAGGATATCGAACCGGAAGATGAAAGAAACCTTTGATTGGAAGCCGGCCTTTCCCAACGCGAGTGCAGGGATGGCTAGCTTGGTTTCGAGTTGACGCGTTGTCTGCCTTACGAAAGCTGGCTGTGACCTACAGTTCGTAGTGTCCATTTAGCAACTAACCTTAACGAACTATAAATTATGGCCGGTGTTGGAAAACTTCTCAAACAAGCTCAGAAAATGCAGAAGCGAATCGAGGTTCTGCAAGCCGAGCTCGCAGAAAAAGAGCTCGAGATCTCAGGTGGCGGCGGAGCAGTGGTTATAAAAATCACGGCTTCTGGCGAATTTCGAAACATAACGATAGATCCAGAGCTTCTGAAGGAAGAGGCCTCTTTAATCGAGGAAACGATTCTGCAAGCCGTCAAAGAAGCCAGTGCTCAAGCCAAGACGCTTCATGAAGAGGAAATGGGAAAAGCGACGGAGGGCATGTCTCTTCCCGGGTTGATGTAATCCCGCTGGCCCTTCGATTGCTTCTCAAATGACCCCCTCGTTCGATGCGCTGCAAAAGCAGTTGAAGAAATTGCCTGGTGTTGGGTATCGGTCGGCAGAGCGGATGGCGATCCAGCTGCTCTTGGAGAAGCCTGAAAGCTGTCAGGCGCTCATGGATGCCTTGGCCAGCGCTCGAGACAATGTATCCAGCTGCGAGAATTGCGGTAATTTGTGCGAGTCAGAGAGATGCTCGATTTGCGAGGATGAGAATCGCGCTAATTCGGGCACGTTGTGCGTGGTCGAGCACGTGAGTGATTTGCTGTCTTTGGAAAAGTCCGGCGCCTACAACGGCTCCTACCATGTATTGCATGGGAAGCTTTCACCGATAAACGGGATTGGTCCGAGTGAGCTAAACTTTGATTCCCTGCTGGATCGAGCAAAGGCGGGAGAGGTATCGGAGCTGATCTTGGCATTGCCCAATGATATCGAGGGGGAGGCGACTTGCCATTATATGATCGACCTGCTCGAGCCCTACGAAGTCAGTGTCACCCGGATTGGATTTGGTCTTCCAAGTGGAGGGTCTGTGCTTTATGCCGATGCTGTAACTCTCAAAAGCGCATTGGATGCTCGCCAGGATTTTCGTTAGTTAAATAGAATGGCTCTCCCAGACTTAGCAAATATTGAACCCATAAACGAAGCTCATGTAGGTGAGCTGCAAGAGCAGGTAGTCGGTGATGGCTCCTTGTTCAATCGTCTGTATTCGATCTTCGAATCGGAAGGGCCAGAGCTAGTGGCTGAATTGCGAGAGCTGCTCCCCAAAGGTGTGCATTCAGATATTCATGAGGTAATTCACAAAATGAAGGGTTCCTCTGCTGCGATGGGTGCGGATCGCATTCACTCGCTCACAATGGAGGGCGTTGTCGTGTGTCGCTCCGAGGGGGATCTCTCGGAATTAGACGGTTTGGCTGACCTTCTGGAAGAGGAATATGCGTTATACTGCCGCGAGGCGAAACGCTTTTTGAGCTAGGCCCCGTGGACAAATCCGCTCATGTCACCCGATTCGGTCCTTTCGTGCCCAAATCCCGTTTGCTCGCCTCGAAATATTACAATATTCCTCGGGTTGCAGCCCGCGATTTGAACTCAAAAGCCCTCGAATGAGCTCGTTCCGGAATTTTTCCCCGCGGCCTAAGCTCTAGTCTTGGCTGACCAGCTTCAGCTTAACAGCGAGGCGGGTCATATCGGTAGCGCCACGGAGTTTCAGCTTGCGCATGATATTGCTACGGTGGGCATCGATTGTGCGAACACTCAAGCCAAACGACTGGGCAATCTCTTTGGAACTATAGCCTTCTCCCACCATCTGGAGGACGTCCGTCTCGCGAGGAGTGAGCATCTTTAGGCTGTCGTTGTAGTCCTTGTTGGAAATGGGTTGACGGAGCAGGTTGTAAGCTTCCGGGGAGTAGTATACCGCTCCTTTGAGGATTTGCCCGATGGCGTCCTTAAGGCTCTCGATTGAGCTGTTCTTGGTGACCAGTCCATTTACGCCGCGCTCGACGGTGCTTTTTACGATCTCAGGTGTGAAGTGGGCGGAAACCAGAATGATTTTCATATCCGGCACCCGATCTTTCAAACGGTTGAAAACGGTGAGCCCCCCAAGCTTCTTGATCTTGATATCGAGAACCAGAAGGTCCGGGCGTTCGTCTAGGCAGGCTTGCATGCCGGTTTCACCGTCATCGTATTCGCCCAATACATTGAGGTTAAAGTCGCTTCTAAGAGCAGAAACGATGAGTTCACGAAAGAGGATTTGGTCTTCAATAACGATGACGTTCATACGGGTCAAAAAGCTTGTGGGGAAAAATTGGGAGGGTTACGAAAAATCGCGATAATGTTGAATCTACGCTATAGACGTTGGAAACGAATTTGTCGAGCGTCCAGTAAAATATCTCAATATACGTAAAAGTTCTTACCTAGACAAAATCACCCCTAGGCATCTTTAAGAAAAACTCGATTTGCGAGCAAACCCAGTTGAGAATCGGACTCTAGCCGGTTTCTTTGAGCGGGTTATTTTTCAAATCCGTTCGGATTGGATTGGTGCCATTTCCAAGCGGTCTCAATGATCGACTTGATATCAGGAAACTCGATGTCCCAATTGAGCTCTTTGATCGCTTTTTCCGGATAAGCGTAGGCGGCAGGAACGTCGCCCGGACGCCTGGGGCCAAACTCGTGCGGGACTTTAAGGCCGGTGACCTCCTCGACGGTATTGATAACTTCGAGGACACTGGCTGGCTTGCCTGTTCCGAGATTGTAGTGGAGCTCTGTTCCCGAAGTTTGCAGTTTTTCGAAAGATGCGATGTGGGCGCGGCTCAAGTCGTTGACATGGACATAGTCTCGAAGGCAGGTCCCGTCTGGAGTGGGGTATTCGGTACCAAAAATGACCAGCTTGTCGCGTTGCCCTCTGGCGGCTTGAATGGCGAGCGGGATGAGGTGGGTCTCCGGGTCGTGGTCTTCACCGATTATTCCTTCCGGATCCGCGCCGGATGCATTGAAGTAGCGAAAGCAGGCGTAAGAAAGTCCGTACGCTTTGGCGCAGTAACCGAGGAGAACTTCTACATCCTGCTTTGTTTGACCATAGGGGCTGAAGGCCTGAAGAGGAAGATCCTCGTGCAGCGGCATCTCGCTAGTATCGCCGAAAATGGTGCAGGACGAGCTGAAGATGAAGGTGTTGACCTGCGCATTTCTCATCGCTTGTAGCAGGTGAACGGTTTTGGCGACGTTGTTGTCGTAGTACTTAAGAGGGTCCGTTGTGGATTCTCCGACGTAGGCGAAGGCCGCGAAATGCATGACGATGTCGACCTTCTCCTTTTCCAGAATCGGTTGGGTGAAGGAGATGTCACCCATATCGCCTTCGTAGACGGTTAGGCCCTGCGGAATGGAGTCGCGGTGACCGTAGACGAAATTGTCCAGGATTATAGCTTCGTGACCCGCTGCGAGCAGCTGTCTCACACAGTGACTTCCGATGTATCCGGCTCCGCCGACGACTAGTATCTTCATTATTCTGGTTTAGTATTGATAAGGAGGACTTTTTAGCTACGCAAAGAGCATTCGCTTACGGATGGCAAAATTAATATTTCCAAGAAATGGACCTTAGCAGGATAGTAATTACCGGCGTTGGGCTGACGGCGCCGAACGGCAACAGCTTATCCGAGTTCAGGGTAAACCTTCTGAACGGGGTTGCTGGCATAAGCCGTACTGAGATCCGCTACATGGGCGAGGTACTAGCGGGAATTTGCGATTTCGATCCACTTCGATACCAGAAAAAGAAGGAGGTCCGTGTGGGGACCCGAGCGGGAAGCATCTCCATTTACTGTGCGAGAGAAGCGGTCCTGGATAGTGGAATCGATTTCGACGCAGTATCGAAGGACCGTGTCGGAATCTACATCGGGACCACGGAGCACGGAAACGTAGAAACGGAGAACGAGATCCACAACATTTCCCAATTTGACTACGATACCAAGTTCTGGAGCCATCATCACAATCCAAGAACGGTTGCCAATAATCCTGCAGGCGAAACCTCTTTGAATCTTAAGGTGACGGGTCCCTCCTACGCGATCGGGGCCGCTTGCGCCGCGGGAAATCTTGGACTGATCCACGCGCTCCAGATGTTGCGATTGGGCGAAGTTGATTTGGCGATCGCCGGTGGGGTGTCGGAGAGCATTCACACATTTGGGATCTTCGCTGGCTTCAAGAGTCAAGGCGCCTTGGCGGAACATGAAGACCCGAATAAAGCGTCGCGTCCGTTCGACTTGGAAAGAAACGGGATCGTAGTGAGTGAAGGGGGGGCGCTTTACACCCTGGAGCGCCTAGAGGACGCCTTGGCTAGAGGAGCGAAGATTTATGGAGAAATCGCGGGTTACCATGTCAATTCCGACGCGACGGACTATGTCCTGCCCAATCCAGAACGGCAGACGCAATGCATGCGGGCGGCCTTGAAAAAGGCTGAAATGGCTCCAAATGAAATCCACATTGTCAATACCCACGCCACCGCCACCCCTCTCGGAGACATCCAGGAGTGCACTGCTATTCGGGAGGTTTTTGCGGATTGTCCCGATACGTATGTCAATAATACAAAAGGGTTTATTGGGCATGCCATGGGCGCTGCGGGAGCGTTGGAGCTCGCTGGAAACCTTCCGTCGTTTGAAGACAAGATTGTGCACCCTTCTATTAACGTTGACCAGTTGGATCCAAAGTGTGAAATGCCCAACCTTGTTCTGAGCCGATCCATCGAGGCAAAACGGGTTGACGCCATTCTGAATAACTCCTTTGGTATGCTCGGAATTAATTCAGCGCTGATTGTAAGGCGCTTTTCAGACTAGAAAACGGACGTATTTTTATGACTAAAGACGAATGCAAACAAGTGGTTCTCGATATCATCGCGGAAATCGCTCCTGACGAGGAGTTGAGCGATGTAAAGCCAGAGGTGGCTTTGCGGGAACAACTGGATCTCGATTCGATGGATTTCCTCGATATTGTCATGGAGCTTCGCAAGAAGCATGGCATTGAAGTCCCAGAGGGCGAATATGGGAACCTGGTTTCATTGGATAGCTGTGCGGAGTATTTGACTCCGAAGTTTAACGCTTTAGTCTAGTTGGCGAGTATTTAGGAATTTGGGCCCGACGTACGCGTCGGGCCATTTTTTTGTATTGTACAGTTAAATACGAAAAATGGAAAAGTATGATGTGGCGATAATCGGAGCAGGGATGTCAGGCATCGCTGCGGGTATTCGTCTTGCCCATTTTGGCAAGAAAGTCTGCATCTTCGAGCGGCACTATGCTCCCGGTGGGCTAAACAGTTTCTATTTTAAAGAGGGTAGAAAGTTCGATGTCGGCCTTCATGCGATGACCAATTTTGTGAAGCCCGGTGTTAAGCGAGCGCCGCTCAATCGTATTCTGCGGCAGCTGCGAATCAGTCGAGAGGAGCTAAATTTGTCCGAGCAATTAGGGTCGAGAGTTGCTTTTCCTGGGAGGGACATCCGGTTTAATAATGACTTTGGCTTACTGGAGTCAGAAGTGGAGCGCGAGTTCCCTGGCCAGATGGACGGGTTTAGGAAATTGGTAGAGACCATTCGGTCTTTTGATGACACCGAGTTCAACTATCCCTATCAATCTGCTCGCGAAGTGGTCAGGCGATGCATCACGGACGCCATTCTCGAGGATATGATATTCTGTCCTTTGATGTATTATGGGAGTTCGACCGAAGACGATATGGACTTTGGACAATTCGTTGTGATGTTTAAGTCGATCTTCCTTGAGGGTTTTGCGCGGCCGAAAGAGGGGATTCGCAATATAATAAAGCTGTTGCTCCAGCGGTACAAAGAGGCAGGGGGTATTCGAAGGATGAAGACTGGAGTGGCCTCGTTCAAGATTGAGAAGGGGCGGGTCGACCGACTCATATTGGATAGCGGAGAAGAGGTTCAGGCAGATATTGTACTGTCTTCAGTAGGATTGCCAGAAACCTACTCGCTCTGTTCGGAGAAAATCGAAAGCGAAGCGGATAGTAAGGCGGGCAGGTTGTCCTTCACGGAAACAATATCGATCTTCAAGGATCAGCCTTCGACGTTTAATTGGGGCGATGATACGATAGTCTTTTTCAATAGCCGAGACCGTTTTGCCTATCGGGAGGCGAGGGACCCAGTCGATTTGACGAGTGGCGTTATTTGCATACCGAATAATTTCGACTATGGCGAAGCCAAACTACCGGAAGGAATTGTGAGGGTTACCTGCCTGGCAAACTACGAGACTTGGACGATGTATACAGAGGAAGAATACGCTTCAGAGAAGGAGATTTGGAGAAGTCGTATTTGGAATGCAGCGAAAGCGTTTATGCCCCCAAATTCTTTGGATTACTCAAAGGATTGCATTGCCCACGATATGTTCACTCCAAAGACGGTAGAGCACTTTACCTGGAAACAACGTGGAGCTATTTACGGAGCTCCCCAAAAGGCGAAGGATGGCACGACTCCCGTTTCGAATCTCTTTATTTGCGGTACGGACCAGGGCTTTCTCGGTATTGTGGGAAGCATGCTGAGCGGGATCGCGATGGCGAATACCCACGCTTTACGATAGAAGGATTCTTCCTTCCCCTAGGGCGATGCACGATCAATATTTTATATAGACCCAGACTACGAGGGCGATCAGAGCCAGGAATGCGACGGCAAAAATTGCCATGCATCCCCGTCGCGCTTCATTTACCGAACTACCCGTTTCAGGCCCAAGTTCATCGTAAATGTCGGGAACCGCCAAATTTGGGTTCGGATCGTCGATGGGTGGCAGTGGCATGCTTGCTTCAACGGGCGCTTCAATGTCTTTGAGCCGATTCGCAGGGATTCCGCTTGAAACGAGGGTGGAGTTTTCTCCTTGGGCCGCATCTATCTCCGCATCGAGCCAAATAAGGTGTTCCTCTATCAGGGCCCGCTGCTTCAATAAGTCGTTGAGTCGTTTGTTATCCATCACTTGTGGGTATGCCTATTAATCGCTCAATGGAGGAGAAGCCTTAAGCCCGCATACGAAAAAGCCCGCTTCCGCAGAGCGAAAGAGGGCTTTGAAAGTCAAATATCGGAAAGCGATTAAGCTTCGATCGCAACCTTGCGGCGTGCCTTGTCAAATACGACAACACCGTCCTTGAGAGCAAATAAGGTGTGGTCGCGTCCCATTCCCACGTTCAAGCCTGGGTGGAAACGAGTTCCGCGCTGACGCACGATGATGTTGCCGGCGATGACCTGCTGGCCGCCAAATTTTTTCACGCCGAGACGCTGCGAGGCGCTGTCGCGTCCATTCTTACTGGTACCTTGTCCTTTTTTATGGGCCATTTCTAGAAATTCTCTCTTTGAGGATTAAGATTCGATTGAATCAATCTTGATTACGGAAAGCTCTTGGCGATGGCCGCGGCGGCGGTTGTAGCCCTTGCGCTTCTTCTTTTTGAAGATCACGACCTTACGTCCACGCTTGTTTTCGAGGATGGTTGCTTTAACCATGGCTCCCTTAACGAAAGGAGCCCCGAGCTGAAAGCCATCGCCTTCACCAAGAGTGAGCACTTCGCTGATCTCGATCTTCGATCCGGTTTCAGTTTCGGGATAGCGATTTAGGATGAGAACGTCACCTTCTTGTACCGTGTACTGCTTGCCCTGTGTTTGGATGGTTGCTTTCATTTGAAATAAAACCGCGTAATAAGGGCAGTTCTTCTCTGTGAATCAATCTTTTTTCTGAATATTTTCGATCTATGAGGACGAATGGCGATAGCCCCGTAAATATTAAGCGAATCAGAGAGTACTTTAGTGACCCCAGAACTGTTGAACACTATGTGAGGGCAGTTGCCAACATCGGTCTTTGGGAATCTGAAATAACTTTGATAGAGAAATGGCTCGATCGGAGTGACCAGGTCTTGGATCTGGGATGCGGGGCCGGGCGAATCGCGCTTGGTTTATGGAAAATGGGTTTTAAGCGGGTGCAAGGGGCAGACCTTTCCGAGTCCATGGTCGCTGAAGCGCGCAATATAGCAGATTGCGAGGGGACTTCCATCGATTTCCAATGTGAAGACGCAATGGGATTATCCTATGCTGACGAGCGCTTTGATGCGGTTATTTTCGGGTTCAATGGTCTGATGCAGATTCCGGGGAGAGAGAATCGGCGACAGGCGTTAAAGGAGGTTTGGCGGGTACTTAAATCCGGTGGACGATTCCTTTTTACAACGCTTGACCGGGCGGACCCGCTGTATCGATCCGTTTTTCGGGATCCAGATAATTTCGAACACAATATTGAACGGAATCCGAGTTTGCTGGAAATGGGCGATCGGCACTTCGAGACGAGACATGGAACGACCTTTATGCACGTTCCTACCCGTGATGATGTATTGCAGGATTTGAAGGTAACGAGATGGATCCTTTGCGAGGATCGAATGAGGAGTGAATTGTCCGACGAGTCCTCTAGCGTTCGTGAGTTCTCTGAAGATTGCCGGTTTTGGGTCGCAAAAAAACCGGTGGCTTAGCGTCACCGGTTTTTGATAAAATTAAATTCGGAATCTATACCTTTAATCGAGAATGTAAGAGGGAGAAAGGCGATTGGTGTCAGTCTTGGGAGAGTAGACCGGTGTGTAATAAGTCTGCTTGGGATTCTCAGCTCTTTCCTGGGAGACGACTTCAGTCATTGCCATCTGTCCACGTGCGGCGGCTCGCGCTTCCATTTCGGCGATAGCTGCTTTGCGAGCTTCTTCCCGGGCGGCAGAAACGTCTTTTCGACCTTGTTCTTGGGCCTCTCTCAACGCTAGTTGAGCTTCCTGGAGTTTAGCGGCTGCTGCGGCGGCTTCCCTCTCCCGCAGGGCTTGCAGTTGAGCCGCTTTTTCCTCGATTGCTTTTCTTTCCGCCGCGAGCTTGGCAGCTTCCTTTTCTGCCTCGAGGCGGAGGGCTTCCGCCTTTCTTTGGGCGGCTTCTTCGCTGGCCTTTAAGGCTTCGATTTCGGCGAGCTTTTGTTGTTGCGCAGCTGCTTCCTGGGCTGCTTTCGCTTCCGCAAGTTGTCGGGCCTCTTCAGCGAGAGCCGCTTTCTTTGCTTCCTCTTGAGCGAGCTTCTCTTTCTCCGCGATTGTCTGCTCTAGCTCAGCTATTCGGGCGAGCTCTTCGGTATTTTCCTTTTTAGCGCAGGAAGTAAAGGCAATGGAAATTGCGACGATAGCGATGGCGCCAAGAGGAACGTTAAGATAATTTTTACTTTTCATAGAGAAAATGGGTCTATCATGGGTTAGGATAAAGACCGATTAGAGTTGTTACGTCTTTGGGTAAAGATCCTAAACCACATTTTTTTGTATCACAAATATCTCGATTTTAGTTCTTGATATGCGAAACGAGATAAACAGAGTTCCCTCTCACCTTGCTGGAGAGATGGCTGAGTGGTCGTTCCGAGCCCCGACAGATCGGGGCGACACAAACGAAGTGTACAAGCAACGGTCCGAACCGTTGTTTTCGAAAACGAAATCAGTCAATTTTCTTATTGCTAGGGTACATGTTTTTCAAAAGCTTCCTGAGCTTTAACCGGAGAGATGGCTGAGTGGTCGAAAGCAACGGTTTGCTAAATCGTCGTACGGGTCATACCGTACCGCGGGTTCGAATCCCGCTCTCTCCGCCACGTTAAAAACTCTGGTGCTCCCATGGAAGGGAGCTTTTTTGTGGTCAGATGTTTCGCACGGGATGAGAACCCGCCGGGTTTGACGTAGCGAGCTTGCGAGACCGATTGTGGTCTTAGTTGATCACCGCTGAGATTATCCTGTTCGAACGAGTCGAGGTAGGCTAGGGAATCGATGTAGTGAAGATCATTTTTCTAGGAACTGGCACTTCTCAGGGCGTACCTGTCATCGGATGCAATTGTCCGACTTGCGTGTCGACCGATCCGCGCAATACGCGTTACCGTACGCACGCCCATGTGGAGTTTGGGAATCTGAATATCCAAGTGGATGCCGCTCCTGAATTCCGTATACAGGCTCTCAAGCATTCGATACCGAAAGTGGACATGGTCCTGCTTACCCATGGGCATGCCGACCATATCCAAGGGATGGACGACTTGCGACGCTATTGCGATATGCGTGATGGGAAAGCGCTTCCGGTCTACACTAACCAAGAGGGGGAAGAGCGGATGAGAAGCATTTATGGATACGCTATTCGGGAAAAGCCCAAGGAGCACGGCTATCCTGCGTTTTCGCTTTTTCGGATGCCTCCAATGCTGGATTTACCGGATGGAGTGATTCACTCGTTTAATCAAAGTCACGGAAACTTCGAATCGCTTGGGCTTGTATTCATCGAACGCCGCACAAGTAAGAAGCTCGTTTATTTCACCGATTGTGATTCTGTGAAGAAAAAGGCCATTGAACGGGCAAAGGGTGCCGACGTGGCCGTACTCGATGGACTGCGTTTTAAGGCACACAAGTCGCACATGAGTGTTGAGCAAGCGATAGAGGTCGCGGATCAGATAGGGGCGAAAAAGACCTACCTAATACATATGACGCATCACGTGAACCATGCCATTTCGGAAACGAAGTTGCCTGAAAAGATTCGGTTCGCTTACGACAACTTGGTGGCTACGCTCTGATAAGACCTGTATGACTTATAGGGTCTATAGGTCCTATCGGACTGGATCGTCAGGATTTATTCGTTTAACCGACGTAGAACTTCGCCACCTTTTCTCCTCTTCTTTGGGAGTCTAATTGACGGTTATCGGCACGACCACTTCGGAATAGCCGGGGATCGTGATGAAGAGACTTCCAGATCCGGGGGAACCTCCTTGGACAGGAATACTGGTAGAGCGTTGGCCGGCTTCGATTCTCACAAAGTCCATAATGACGCTGTCGGGAATGTCTGTGTGAACGTCTATCTGAAGACCACCTGGAGGGGCTTCTTCAGGAATTGTGAAGACCAAAAGACTGGTTTGCCCTTGTGCGATCGTCGAAGGCTGCAGTCGTACGCTCACTCTTGATGAATCGATTCTTAGCGTTCCCGCGCTAATTTCACCGCTGATGCCCATCACTTTGACGTCGTAGCCGCGACCCTCGGGCAGTGACGGAACGTAGAAGGATAGTGAAGTCGAGCTGTCGAAGCGGGTGGCTGCTGGAGTGTCTCCCACCAAAATTTTGTCGTCCTGGGTAAATCCTCGGCCAAGGACGGCTACCCGTGTGCCCACCGGGGCTCGGTTAACTTCGAGTTCGACGGTGTACCGATTTTCGACCGAGAACCGGTTCAACTCAGTGACGATTTCCTTAGTCGTAGTGCCCTGGTCGGTTTTGTGGTCGTAGTGAACGAGCATGTAGTAGGCAGCCTCGGTGCGACCGGAAGGCATGCGAAAGTCGTACTCGAAGAGATTTGTGCTGCCGGGGGCTAGGCTCATTGGATGGACTTTGCCATCGATCACGATTTGCGGCCTCAGGCTCTCTTTGATGACAGCGCTGTTCTTGACTCTGATCTGAGCCGTGATCGTATAAACGTTCGATGGGTTGGCCTTCATGGTCGAAGGTGTCAGGTCGATGACGTTTATGTCACAGCCTGCCATGATGAGCGCGAGTGGCGCGAGCAGGCAAATGAGCCAGTTTCTATGGGTGGACTTGGATGCTGAAGTATCCATGATATTGAGTCGGTAGACTAAATTAGGCCTTGAATTACAATTAAATAAGGAGTGTCAGTGAAGGAAATTGTTCATGCAAGCTGACTTAAAGGCAACTGTTGAGGGTAAAAAAAACGAATTGAGCAGCGAATTCCAGCCAAAATGGTGGGGGGAGTCCTTGGGATTGTACGTTCACGTGCCCTTTTGCGCTACCTCGTGTGACTTTTGCGCCTTCTATCAAGTGCAGGGCGATAGGGCGGGAATTAGGGCCTATTTAGACGGGATAGAGGAAGAAGCGGCTCGAGTTGCGGTAGCGGGGCAAGAGTTAAACACGTGCTTTTTTGGGGGCGGTACCCCCGGTTTGCTGAAGGCGAGCGATTTACAGATTCTTTGCGAAACAGTTAGGCGGAATTTTGGAGAAACGGTGGGTGAATGGACTGTGGAAATGGCTCCCTCGACTGTGAAGCCGGACAAATTGAAGGCGCTTAAGGAGCAGGGTGTCACTCGGATATCGATGGGAGTCCAGAGTTTCGACGATGCGTTGCTGGACAAGCTGGGTCGACAGCACAGCCGGAAACAGATCCTGAAAGCCTATGATCTGATTCGTGAAGAAGGATTCGAAAGCGTTAATCTTGATTTAATTTTCGCAATTCCGGGCCAGAGCGAAGCGCGACTTAAAGAAGACATTCGGCAAGCGGCCCAACTCGGGCCGGACCACCTCTCAACCTATTGCCTGACGTTTGAGGAAGACACGGCCCTATTTGTTCAGCTTTCCGAAGGAAAAGTCGCATTAGATGTGGATTTGGAAACGCGACTTTATCTGACGTGCTGGGAAGAAATGGAACGGTTGGGCTTCGAGCAGTACGAGGTATCAAACTTTGCTCGTCCCGGAAAGCAGTGCCTGCATAATATCAATACTTGGAAGATGGATCAGTGGATTGGCCTAGGGCCGTCGGCAGCGAGCCAGATTCGGGGAAGGCGTTACTCTAACGTGCCGGATTTGGATCGTTGGCTAGAAGGGGTAAAAGGGAACCGTCCCAATCGGGTAGACCAGTCCGTTCTTACCGAGGGACTCTTATTGGAGGATGCGCTAATTTTTGGACTGCGAATGAATGAGGGAGTAGACTTGAAGGCCCTTCAGCAACGATTCGGTCAGGAGCTGACCCGCTCGCAATCAAAAACGATTGAAGCGTTGGAATCAGATGGGAAACTTCGGAAAAACGAAGATCGCATATGGCTGACCAGGGAGGGGAGATTGTTATCGGACGCGATTGGAAGTGAACTAATGGTTTAAGGCTTGCCCCGCTAGAAGCCGTTAACGTTATAGGAGGAACTGAATGTTGAGGGAACTGTTGAGAGCTCTTGCAAATGGAGCGAATAATGAGAGGCGGTCCGCCTTGCTTGCGTTATCGACGCTGGCTCTAGGGCTGCTTTCGACTTCCTGTAACACAACGGGAGTGGGGTTTGAATATGAGCGAGCGGTAGCCCGATTCGTCCTGGAGTCTGAAAACAGCGGAACCATTGTGACGATGCCTGTGAGTGAGGTGCGGATACAGGTCAATCCTACGGCGATTTTGACAGAGTTTGACCTTGAGAGCGTTGCCGTTGCGGAGGTCGAACTGGGTCAATGTCTCCAATTCACGCTGAACCGCCGAGCCTCCCGAACATTCTATCAGGCGAGCGCCAACAACCAAGGAAGGCGGATGATTTTGATCGTTAATGGGCAACCGGTTGGGTTGCAGCGTATTGAACGGCCGGTTGCGGACGGAATTTTTTATGTATTCGTTGAGATTCCCGATGCCGATCTGCCCGAATTAGCTAAAAATCTTAGAGGTACGAGCATTGAGATTCAAAACAAGATTAGCGGCTAGCCTCTTTGTCGGGCTCCTCACATTTGTAGATTTGTCTGCGTCAGAGCGGATCGGAGACCACTTTTGGCCTACCCCAAATAGCGCTTTTGTCGAGGGCAGGACCTTAGCTCACTTTGTCCAACCTACTGAATCGGGAAAGCTGAATTCAGCCCTTTGGGGTTGCGTTCGAAATAATGGCACCCGTTTTCATGAGGGGATCGACTTAAAGGCCACGCAGAAGGATCGCCACGGCGAGCCGACCGATTCGGTATTTGCTTTCGACAGAGGGATCGTCCGCTATGTGAATTCAGATCCCAGTCGCAGCAGCTATGGCAGGTATATTGTCATCGAGCACCCACAATGGAGTCCTGGCATAGTGACCTTGTATGCCCACCTGAGAGCGGTGCCCAGCGCCATTAGATCGGGAGTTGAGGTAACAGGAGGGCAGTCAATCGCCACGATGGGGCGCTCAGCGAGTTATACCATTCCGCGTAGTCGCGCCCATTTGCATTTTGAAGTCGGACTATGGCTCGGAGGAGAGTTCCAAAAGTGGTATGATCAGCAGCGGTTCAATGATCGAAACGATCACGGTGACTTTAATGGGATGAACATTATTGGGATGAATGTTTGGGCGATACTACAGGCTTTAAAAAGGGGAGAAGTGACCAATGTCATGGAATACCTGGCGGCTGAACCGACAGCGGTATCAGTAACTCACTGGGACTCGCAGATTCCCGATCTCTTGCAGGTTAACCCCGAACTGATGACAAACTATGTGATCCCTGAGAACCACGCGGGGTGGCGTATCGATTTTTCAGCAAGTGGACTGCCCCTTCGTTTCGAGGCCCTTACTTCGAATTCGCGAGCTTCGAGTCGCACCGCAATTCGGATAGCTAACGAAAGGCTGGCCCGCTCCCATTCATGCCAAAGTTTAATCAGCGGGAGCAGGAACCCTTTACCCAGTGCAAAGCTTAACGGCATTTTACAGCGATTGTTTGTAGACTAGGCCGAGTCTGCTGGTCTTTCGAAACCGTGGCGCAAAAAAAAACGCCGCCCGGTCAGGGTCGACGTTGGAAAATTGATCTTCAGGACTGATTATTCAGCTGGCTTGGTCTTTTTGAGGCCGACTACGCGGTCGCCTGTTTTCCATTCACCGCGTTTCCTCAGGAGTTCGATGCGTTCGAACCGCTTGAGTACGTTGCGTTTTACGGCGGAGCTGCTAGAAGATTTGTAGCTAGGATGCTGTGACATGGCTGTTTAAATAGGTTCCCGTTTACGAAAGCGGAGGAAGTTGGACGCTTCTTTCACCCAGATCAAGTACTTTTCGTCTACTTTTTCCGCTTCGGTTTCGATCCACTGGGGAGTCTCGTAGGGATGGAGCTCCTTGATGCGGGTTCGAGCCTGAGGGAGATGGCTTCCGAGGATTTTTAGCCATAACCGAAATTCAGTCGTACTGCACCGCTCGCCATCCCAGTTGTAAATAGAAGTAGTGGGTCCGTCTATTTGGACGCAGGCGGCAATTCTCTCACCTACAAAGGCGTTGGCGATTGCAAGTCCCTCCTCTTCCGTTGAGACCGTCGTCCAGCAGATGAAAAGTGAATCAGTTTTATGGGGGTCCTCGGAATTTGGTTGGGTCATGAGAGTAGGTTTCAATAATCTCTTGACCCGCTAGTGCTTCAAGGTAAAAGGCAGGATTCCACACACCAAAAGGAGATATCTGCTTTGAGAGACGATTATATAAAAGAAGCCCAGAAGGTCATCACTGACCCGAATATTTTAGTCAACGTTGTGTCGCGTCGCGTTAAGCAGTTGCGTCACGGAAACCGACCACTTGTTGAGTCATTGGAAAAGCTGAATCTTGAAGATATCGCCTTGCGAGAGATCATCGAGGGGAAAATCAGCTACGAGATAGGCGAAGAAGCTTAATCCTCACGACGGGATTCGACTTTCAGGATGCGCGGCGGGAAACTGTCGCGTTTTTTTGTAAGACGGCACCGATTTACTCGGATGGATTTGAGAATTGATGGCTGGCAAAAAACAGAACAAGTCCAATGTACCGAAAGAGATCCGCAATGCCAAAGCGAAACGGGACTACTTCGTGGAGGACATTTTTGAAGCTGGCATCATTTTGACAGGTACAGAAGTGAAATCATTGCGAGCAGGGAAGGCTTCGCTAAACGAGAGCTTCTGTCGGTTCGTGAAATCGGATTTATTTATATATGGATTCCACATAGACGAGTATGCTTGGGGATCGATGAACAATCACATCCCTCGACGGGAGCGAAAACTGCTGCTGCACCGGCACGAACTCCGTAAACTGAAAAAACAGGTGGAGTCAGGAGGCAAGACAATCGTTCCCTTGAGACTGTACTTCAAAGAAGCGCTGGTTAAAATCGAGATCGCAGTCTGCGTTGGCAAAAAGCTTTTTGACAAGCGGGATGATCTTAAGAAGAAAGCCGTCATGCGGGATGATGACCGGTCCTTTAAGTTCCGTCGATAGAGCCACCTAATACTCGATTTTTGTATGAACGAACAAATGACAATCGCCTGCCTTGACCTAGAGGGGGTTTTGATTCCAGAGATCTGGATAAACCTTGCTGAAAAGACGGGTATCGAAGCGCTCAAGCTCACTACACGCGACATCGCGGACTATGACGAGCTAATGGGAAAGCGGCTCGAAGTGCTGGATGAGCACGGATTGACGTTAAAGGACTTTCAGGAGGTGGTAGCGACGATGGATCCGCTGGAAGGCGCTAGGGGTTTTCTGGAATGGCTGCAGGAACAGGTTGAGGTGATAATCCTTTCGGATACGTTTCGCGAGTTTGCCATGCCTTTGATTGCTAAACTCGGGAATCCGACTATGTTTTGCCATTCCCTTTCCGTGGACTACGAAACGTACCGGATTAAAGACTACGTACTCCGACAGAATGACCAGAAGCGAAAAGCGGTGATTGCGTTGAAAGGCTTGAACTTTCGTGTGCTGTCCATGGGAGATTCCTATAATGACCTGAGTATGCTTGAGGAAGCGGATGCCGGAATTTTCTTTAAGCCGACCAGGAAGATCACAGAAGAGTTTCCGCAATTCCCGGTTACCGAGAATTACGAGGAATTGAAAAGCCATCTATGTTCGGCGCACGGTTTTCGCCGTTAGCGCTATAACGACCAGGGCCGAATTGAGGTCCGGCTCAATCCAATGCTGCACGTCGTACTGTTTCAACCAGAGATTCCTCAAAACACGGGAAACATTGGCCGTACTTGCGCCATCACGGAGTCTCGCTTGCATTTGATTTATCCATTGGGATTTGAAATACGAGACAAACACCTGCGTCGGAGTGGAATGGACTATTGGCACAACCTTGATATCCGGCATCATGAAAGCTGGGAGGCGTTTAAGAATTCGGATGACGGACCGAAGCGGTTGTTTTTAATGACGACGAAAGGAGCTAGGTCTTACTGGGATATTGAATACAAGGATGGAGATGGGCTTGTCTTTGGTCGAGAAGGTTCAGGTGCTCCCGATTGGATGCATGAGGAAATTGGGGATGATCGACGCGTGCTAATTCCACTCTACAACGATACCCTGCGATCCTTGAATCTGGCAACTAGTGCGGGAATTGCCGTTTACGAAGTGATGCGGCAGCTCAAGGGCAATCCGTAGCCCAGGGGAGCTCGCTTCTGCCAAATGGCCATTGTCACGGAAAAAGTATTGGTCGTAAAGACGTCGTCACTCGGCGACATCATGCATGGATTGCAGTTGGCTCAGACATTGAAGGAGAACGATCCGGGAATTGAAATCACTTGGGTGGTTCGCTCTCGCTTTGAACCGCTGGTCCGCGCGTGCACGGCCGTCGACAGCACTGTGACCTTTTATCGAACGAGGGGCATTGCTGAATTTGCCAATCTCTGCAAAAGACTGAGGGGTCAGCGGTTCGATTTGGTACTCGACCTGCAGGGATTGGCCCGGAGCGGGTTAATGACTTTCTTCAGCAAGGCGCCTCGTAAAGTGGGGCGAAGCGACGCTCGGGAAGGGGCGACACTGTTTTACAAGGAGTTGGTTCCCTTGCCCCAAGGAATCGACAGTGTGCATCCAGTGGACATTTTGCTGGAATTTTGCCGTGCATTTGGTTTTGAGCCCCAATTGAGGGGAGCGGTTGAGTTTAGTTTAAAGGATTCGTCGGATCTCGGAATCCCTCAAGACCATCGGTTGGTCACGATCGTGGCCGAAGGGAGGCGTTCCGATATGGAATGGAGTCATTTTGCGGCGCTTGCTGAGGTCCTGCTAAAAAAGAATTCCCTTCTCTCGATTCAATTGGTTGCGTCCCGGGTCTATGAGTGGATCGCGAAGCTTCAAAGCGATTTCGGAAATCGAGTTTTCGTAATGAGATCGAAGGATCCGCTGAAGCTGGCAGGTTGCTTGCAAAACACGGAATTGCTAATCGCGAATGACAGCGACGCGGTCCATATGTCAGCGGCCATGGGAATAAAGACGATCGGTCTTTATGGTCCCACAGATGGAAATCGGATTGGACCGTACCCGCTTTCAGAATCCCGAAACGGCGCGATAAACGCGCCGGGCGGAGACCTTGCATCGCTTTCGGTGGATAGAGTACTTGAGGAGGTATCTCAACGATTGTAGTGGCGGAACGACGCTCTCTCTTGACTTTCGCGGGGACGCAGCGTTGAGGAATGAGGCTTCAACTTCTTTGATGAATGATTGATTTAAAAACATTACGAGAATCTCCAGAGGCAGTACGCAGCGGAATATTAAAGAAACGCAACGACTGCGACCTCGATGCAGTGCTTAAAGCGGATGGGGAACGCAGGAAGCTTATCGTTGAGGTAGAGAACCTCAGAGCGGAGCAGAAAGCCGCTAATTCAGATATGGCTCAGATGCAGAAGGGGAGTCCGGAGTTTCTGGAGAAGGTTGGCGTAATGAAAGCATTATCAGCTCGAATTAAAGAAACCGACGCTGCTTTGAAAGAGTTGGATGCGGCCTGGAATGATCTTTATCTGAGTGTTCCCAATCTTCCCCATGAGTCGGTACCTGAAGGTAAGAGCGAGGCCGACAATGTGGTTTTCAAAAGCTGGGGTGAGATTCCGGAGAAGAAATCGTATAATATTCCTCACTACGATTTTGATTGGCTGGATCAAATACTCGATTTCAAGCGCGGGACGAAAGTAACGGGAGCTGGGTTTCCCTTTTTCGTGGGAGATGGAGCACGACTTGTGCGCAGTCTGGTTTCGTTTTTCCTCGATCAAGCAAATGATGCGGGAATTCAGGAAATGGCGGTTCCTTTCTTCGTGAATGCAGAAAGTGCCACCGCAACGGGCCAACTCCCGGACAAAGAAGGGCAAATGTATCAAACGGTTGAGGACAGCCTTTACGCGATTCCGACCGCGGAAGTACCATTGACCAATTTTCTGCGGGATGAGATCCTGGAAGAGTCGGATTTGCCCATATACCGTTGCGGTCATTCAGCTTGTTTTCGGAGAGAAGCGGGTAGCTACGGGAAAGACGTTCGGGGCTTAAACCGCGTCCATCAGTTCGACAAAGTTGAAATCCTTAAATGGGTGAAGCCAGAGTCCAGTTACGATGAACTGGAAAGCCTGCGGGACTATGCGGAGAGCCTGCTGCAAAAGCTGGAGCTGCCGTATCGCGCTCTTCTCATGTGCGGAGGAGATATGGGGTTTTCCCAGACCAAGCAATACGACTTGGAAGTTTGGGCGGTAGGTCAGCAGCGTTGGCTCGAGGTTTCCAGCTGCAGTAATTTCGAGTCGTTCCAGTCACGGAGAGCTCGCATTCGCTACAGGGATCCTGAAACAGGAAAAAACGAGTTCGTGCACACGCTCAATGGGTCAGGTCTCGCGGTTCCGAGAGTATTTGTGTCAATTTTAGAAAACGGCTTACAAGCGGATGGAGGCGTTAAGCTGCCCGACGTTCTCGTTCCCTACATGGGCAAGGACCGGATTTCGAGAGTATAGGGTCTTCAGCGAGTGAAAGGGCGGTTGTTAAGTGGATTGGATTGAGGCGAGGAGGTGTCTGAGATCCAATGTGGGTGAAAATTGGCTGCCGAAACGAATTAGGGAACGGATAGAGGAATCCAAGAAAATATACATAGCCTGCTCTGGGGGCGCTGACTCTGTATTCTTAACCCTGTTTTTCTCGACCGAGGAATTGCGAGATCGATTGACCGTCTTGCACTTCAATCACCGGCTGCGAGGAGAGGAATCTGATCAGGACGAACGCTTTGTTAAGGAACTTTGCGCGAGTTTGGGTTTGGCGTTTCTGTCGGCCTCTTGGGAGCGGTCTGACGAAAGTGGCCCCGTTTCTGAGGAGTTGGCTCGAGATGCGAGAATGGACTTCTTCGCGAAATCTATTGGGGAGCCCACCGTTGATTCGGTGGTACTAACCGGGCATCACGCGGACGATGTCGTGGAAACCCTATTGATGAGGATTTCCCGCGGGAGCGGCTTGCAAGGAGTTTGCGCGCCGAGAGAAGTCTCTCGAGGCGTAGCTGGATTGTGTTTTGCCAGACCACTACTCAAGCTTCGACGAGAAGAAATCGTAAAGGGACTTTCCGACGCAAAAGCGATTTGGAGAGAAGATAAGAGTAACCAGACGGATCAGTTCTATCGCAATCGACTGAGGAAGAATGTAATTCCTGCATGGGAGGAAGCGGCGGAAAGACCGGTTTCAGCAGGGGCTTCGATGTCGCGAGAACTTCTTGAGGAGGATTGGATCGCTTTAGAACAGGTTTTTGAGCATGAGTGGAAGGAGATCCAAATTGGGGATGGGGTAATCGACTGGGAGCGTTTGGCGAAAGAGCCACGGGCCATCCAGCGAAGGGCACTTGGTCGGCTTGTCTCAAAGGGCTCGAAAACTCCTTTGGCGAGTCAAGCAATGGAAGGGGTCCTAGAGTCGATCCGATGTTGTAAGTCCTTCAAAGTCAGTATTGAGCGAGGACGCTGGATCGAGGGTGTTGTCGGAAAGAAGGTCTGGATTTCCGAGATAGGGAGAGTCTTTGATTGGATGCCGCAAGCAGTGCCAGGGGGCGTTGCGGTGTATATGCCAGGGGGAGGGAAGCTCATGGCGCAGGAGGTTGAGATCGATGGGGAAATGCTCGAAAAGATAAGGTCAGGAACATTTTCCCACGATAATGGTGTTTACCTTTCCTTGGAAGGGAAACAAATGCTACCTCTCCAGGTCAGAACATGGCAGCCGGGCGATACCTACCAACCAATGGGAAGAGAGTCGGTTGTTAAATTGAAAGAGCTTTTCATCGATCGCAAAATTCCACGGGAGGAACGCAGAAAAAATCCGATTATAGCAGCACCCAACGGGGAAATCCTCTGGGCTCCCGGTTTACCGCCTAGTAAAGACTACCTTTTGACGGAGATTGCAACTCGTGCCTTGCAATTGACTTACGAGAAATGACGATGCACGGTACCATTTACATATAGCTTCATGTCAGACCCATCAAAAAAACCTAATCGAGGCCAGAACGGAAAAAACCAGCCGGAGCGCTTTCAACCGAAAGTCATCATTATTTGGCTAGCAATCTTTGGTGTGATGGCCGTTTTATGGTACCAGACCGACAAGAGCGGCGCGGCCAATGAAATTCCAATGTACGATGTGGTGGTTGCTACGGAAGAGGGAAGGATCGAGTCTGGAAAAATCTATCCCAATCCAAATGGTGGCCTCAACTATTACGATATCGTTGGCGAAATCAGAGTGGAAAGTGACACGGCTGAAGGGGGTATTCAGATCGTGCCCTTCAAAGCAGATGGGAAGCTAGGTGACGAGCAGTACGAAATTTTGCAGCGGTCGAAAAAATTTGAGGAGAATGAGTCGAATACCTTTCTACCGCAATTGCTGGCAGGTTTGATCCCCTTTCTTCTCATTATTGGAATTTTGTATTTCTTGTTTGTCCGCCAATTGAGAATGGCGGGTCGCGGGGCATTGAGCTTCGGAAAAAGCAAAGCGAAGCTGCTGACACGCGATAAGGACAAAGTGACCTTCAAGGAGGTTGCCGGTTGCGACGAGGCGAAGGAGGAAGTGAGCGAGGTTATCGAATTCCTTAAGGATCCGAAAAAGTTTCAGAGAATGGGGGGCCGCATTCCTACAGGTATCCTTATGGTGGGCCCTCCGGGTACCGGAAAAACGTTGCTGGCAAAAGCAGTCGCTGGAGAGGCAGAGGTGCCGTTTTTCTCTATTAGCGGATCGGACTTTGTGGAGATGTTTGTCGGTGTGGGGGCAAGTCGGGTGCGCGACATGTTCGAGCAAGGCCGTAAGAGCGCTCCCTGTCTGATTTTTATCGACGAAATCGATGCCGTTGGGCGTCAAAGAGGAGCGGGACTCGGCGGCGGAAACGATGAGCGCGAGCAAACTCTGAATTCTCTACTCGTTGAAATGGATGGTTTTGATACCACTGAAGGTGTCATCATCATGGCGGCAACCAATCGTCCTGACGTTCTCGACAAAGCTCTTTTGAGGCCTGGTCGATTCGATCGTGAAGTGGTAATAGGATTGCCGGACCTTCAAGGCCGAGAAGACATTCTTAAAGTTCACGCCAAAAAGATAAAGCTTAGTGAGAATGTGGATCTGAAGAGCATTGCTCGGGCAACTCCCGGGTTTGCTGGGGCTGATCTCGCGAATCTGCTAAATGAGGGAGCGTTGACGGCCGCTCGAAAGAACAAGAATCAGGTCGAGATGATTGATATCCACGATGCTAAGGACAAAATTTCTTTTGGTCGAGAGCGTCGTCAGCTGATGGACGAAGAGGATAAGAGAATGACCGCTTTTCACGAGGCGGGTCATGCCCTTATAGCGGCGTTGCTCTATAAAACGAAGATCAAGCTCTACAAAGTGACGATCATTCCCCGTGGACGCGCTTTGGGATTAACGATGAGCACCGCGACAAAAGACATCCTCGGCCAATCCAAGAAAGAGCTCCAGGACGATATTTGCATGGCGATGGGAGGACGAATCGGTGAAGAAGTAGAGACGGGTGACTTCAGTAATGGCGCGGCCATGGATATTAAGCAGGCTACAAATATCGCCCGTCATATGGTGTGTGACTGGGGCATGAGCTCGTTAGGACCAATCGCGTTCGGCGACAATGAGGAGCACTTGTTTTTGGGCAGGGAAATCAGCAAGACTCACAACTTGAGCGAAGAGACCGCGAAGCGAATTGATGAGGAAGTATCCAACATCATAACGGGTCAATTTGATAGAGCTAAGAAGCTTGTGGAAGATAATCACGAGGCACTTAGGAAAATAGCGGAAGCGCTTCTTGAGTACGAGACGATCGAAGGGAAGCATGTCCAAGAGATCGTGGAGTTTGGTGAGATTCGTTCGGAAGTGATCTCAACAAAAACGGAAGAGCTCAAGAACGAAGAGAAAAAGTCTGAAGAAGCCGTTTCGGAAGAAGCAAATGGGGAAAGTGAAGAGCTTCCCCCAGCAGTTGGCGGCGCGCAGGCGATCGCTTGAGAGGGCTGTGTGATTGTATCGGACAGGGGGTGAGCGATTGGGCTCAAGACCGCTTTGTCTGTAGTTCTGCAGCAATGATCGCTTTTTAAGTTCGCTCCCGGCATCGATTTTTGCTTGGTATTGCGGGATGCAAGCTAAGCTATCAGATTTAGGAATGCGTCAAAGACCTTCCGATATCACTCGGCTGATGACGTTCGCTTTGGAGCAACCGAACATGCTTAGCTTGGCAGCTGGATTTACCGACAATGAATCGCTTCCTATTGAGGACGTACGCGAAATCGTAGAAGAGATCGCTGATTCGGGTGCCATGGGAAAGACGACCTTGCAGTATGGGGCTAATAAAGGAAGGGACCGTCTCAGGTCTTTACTGGCAAAACGTATACGTTCTTTCGATACCATTGATGAAAGCCACCTAGATGAGAAAAACCTTTTTATCAGCAATGGCTCCCAGCAGGCTCTCTATTTAGCCATCCAGACTTTATGTGACCCGGGAGATTTCGTATTGGTCGAGCAGCCCACTTATTTCGTGTTTTTAGAGATCTTGCAGGGATTTGGAGTCAATGCCTTAGCCATGCCAATGCGGGAGGATGGAGAAATCGATCTAGCTGGACTCGAGAGATTGTTGTCACAGTTCGAATCCGAAGGGAATCTAGATAAGGTCAAAGCCCTGTACCTCGTTTCCTATTTTTCGAATCCGAGCGGTCATTGCGTCTCGGAAAAAGTGAAGTCGGATATCGGTAGTCTACTCAGTCGGCAAAAAGAGCCCATTGCCGTTATCGAGGACGCCGCTTATCGTGAACTGTACTACGAAAATCCGTTTGATTCGCGGAGTGGTTTGGCCCTTGAGTCGTTCAATCACCTGCCGGTTTTGTACACGAGTACATTAACAAAGCCTTACGCTTCTGGCCTGAAAGTCGGGTATTCGTATTGTTCTGACACCAATTGGCTAAACTCGATGCTAAACGTCAAGGGACAACAGGACTTTGGGACCGCGAACTTTGCTCAGGCAATCGTTGAGTACGCATTGGCAAGTGGTCGATTTGATGCCCACTTGAATTCTCTTCGAGGATTATATAAATCAAAAATGCTAACACTGCACGAATCCCTTGGCGAGTCGTTGAAATCCCTTGGATGGAAATGGGAGGAGCCAGCGGGAGGTTTGTACCTGTGGCTAAAGTCGCCAAACGGAATGCGAACGGATGGGGAATCGCCATTTCATAATTCCTGCATTGAAAATGGAGTGTTCTATGTTCCGGGGAATTTGTGTTTTTCTGGAAACGAAGATCGTTCTCAAATTCGCTTAAGTTTTGGCTCCCTAAACCTCGAAGATATTCGAGAAGCAGCACTGCGGTTTGTAGCGGCTGCCGGGTCTATGACAGATTCCGCAATCGCTTAGCGGGCGATTGCGCTTGATAATGGGCGGCTCACTCGGTAGCAAGCGCCCTTTGTTATGCCGGACTATACCGTAACACACCTAAATCAACTAGAGAGCGAAGCGATTTTCGTCCTGCGTGAGACCGCTGCCCAGTTTGAGAAACCTGTACTGCTGTTTTCAGGGGGGAAAGACTCGATCGTGATGACTCATTTGGCTCGAAAAGCATTCTGGCCGGCTCGAATCCCATTCCCGCTTTTACACATTGATACGGGACACAATTTTCGGGAGACGATCGATTACCGTGATAAACTGGTGAGTGACATTGGGGCTAATCTGGTGGTCGGTTCCGTTCAGAAGGCTATTGATGAGGGTCGGGTGTTTGAGGAAAAAGGTCAGAACGCGAGCCGCAATGCGCTTCAGATCCAGACTTTGTTGGATAGCCTGGAAGAAGGTCAATATGACGCCGCTTTGGGAGGAGGGCGCAGAGATGAGGAAAAAGCCCGGGCCAAAGAGCGGTTCTTTTCCCATCGGGACGAGTTTGGTCAATGGGATCCCAAGAATCAACGCCCAGAACTTTGGAACATCTTTAATGGCCGAATGAGCCCAGGAGAGCATTTCCGGGTCTTCCCGCTCAGCAATTGGACGGAAATGGATGTGTGGCAGTACATGAAGCGCGAGGACATCCCGCTGCCGAGCTTGTACTTTGCCCACGAAAGAGAAGTGGTGATCCGAAACGGAACCATACTCGCGGTTTCTGAGTTTGTACAACCGCGCGAGGGTGAAAACGTTGAGACCCGTAAGGTTCGATTCCGGACGATGGGCGACGCGACCATAACCGGGGCGGTTGATTCAAACGCGAACACGATGGACTTGATTATAGAAGAAGTGGCTGCGGCAAGAGAGACTGAAAGAGGAAACCGGGCGGACGACAAGCGGAGCGAAAGCGCTATGGAAGACCGGAAAAAACAAGGCTACTTCTAACCGGGGAATTTTTGAGAATGACTACAGAAGAGAAATCCGCTGTTAGCGGCTATTTGGATATGGACTTGCTGCGTTTTACGACAGCTGGCTCGGTTGATGACGGAAAATCCACTTTGATAGGGCGGTTGCTCTATGACTCGAAAGCCATTTTCGAAGACCAGCTTGAGGCGATTGAAAAGACCAGTGAGCAGAGGGGGGACGAAAATGTGAACCTGGCGCTTCTCACGGATGGGTTGCGGGCGGAAAGAGAGCAGGGGATTACCATCGATGTAGCCTATCGTTACTTTGCCACTCCTCGGCGAAAGTTCATTATAGCAGATACTCCGGGGCATATTCAGTACACTCGAAATATGGTGACCGGCGCATCTACGGCGAATTTGGCGATCGTACTCGTAGATGCGAGGAAAGGCGTCATCGAGCAAACCTGCCGTCATTCGTTTATCGCAAATTTGCTTAGAATTCAGCATGTGGTCATTGCGGTGAACAAGATGGATTTGGTTGATTGGAGCGAGGAGCGTTTCGAGGAAATCAAAGAGGAGTTCCGAAAGTTCGCTTCGCGACTGGGTAACATCGTAGACGTAACCTTTATCCCTATCAGCGCCCTTAAAGGTGATAACGTCGTAGATAAATCTGAAAACATGCCTTGGTATCAAGGTCCCTCGCTTTTGTACCACCTGGAAACGGTCTACATTGGATCCGACGAGAATCACGTGTCCGCGAGGTTTCCCGTGCAGTGGGTTATACGGCCTCACAGTGATGAATACCACGATTTTAGAGGCTATGCGGGTAGAATCGGAGGGGGCGTTTTTAAACCGGGCGACGACATCATTGTACAGCCCTCGGGCTTTGGGGCGAAGATAAAGGCCATCCATACGATGGATGGTGAATTGCAAGAAGCCTTTGCTCCCTTGAGCGCGACGATTACTTTGGATCGCGAGATTGATATCAGTCGGGGTGACATGATTGTGAAAGCCAACAATCCTCCCGAAGTGGGGCAGGACATCGAGGCAATGGTGTGCTGGTTCAGTGATAAGCCACTCAATGGTAAAGGGAAATTCATCCTCCGGCACACGACGAAGGAGACCAAAGCCATTATCAAAGATGTTAAATACAAGGTCGATATCAACACGCTCCACAAGATCGAGGATGATCTTGAGTTTCGCCGCAATGATATCGGTCGAGTCTCGCTGCGAACCGCCGCTCCGCTTGCCTATGACTCGTACAAGATCAACCGAACCTCGGGCTCATTTATACTGGTAGACCCCTTCACGAACGAAACGATGGGTGCGGCTATGATTATCTAGGCTACCCCGTAAAGGGTGGGGAATTGCCCTAGAGGACATTCTTGTTTACAAAGACTTTACAAATGGCTTTTTAGCTGGGACTCTGTGTGGATGGATGCTGCAGAGGATATTCCCATGACGATCGATGAAATGGCGGGACGCCTGAAGTGCTCCCGTGGGTGGGTGCAGCTTTCAATTGATGCGGGTTGTCCTCAGGATGCTGAGGGTCGTATCAATATCCGGGATTTTATGTTATTCCAATTGTCGAATATTCACCGGATTCGAGAATTGGCAGGACTGTCTCCGATGGAAGCTGTGGGTGAGCCGTCGGATCTGCGTCCCAATGTGAAAGCGATTTTAACTACCCAGCTCGAATGGCTTCAGGCGCGTTCGACTAAAAGCAGCGTGAAACAGGCGGCTAAAATGGTCTATGACAAGATGCGGACCGTTGAGGATGCATAGGAGTTTAGTTCTGTACCCTCGTAGTCAATACATGGGACTCATGTTGCCCTGACTGGCTCAGTGTAGCGACATCTTGAGCGAAGCGAAATATTTGGTTTTCGTTTCTTTTTTGGTGTTGTGCCAGAGAGGAATCTTAGGTTGGATACCCCAGCCCAGACCCTAAACTAAGTATTATCAACACGATGGACAAAAAAGTGATTGCTGTAATTATGGGAGGCGGTCGCGGTTCACGGCTGCATCCCCTCACGAAAGAACGCTGTAAACCTGCGGTCCCTTTAGCGGGAAAATACCGTTTGGTCGACATACCGATCAGCAATTGCCTCAATTCTGAGATCAATCGGATTTATCTCCTGACTCAATTTAATACCGCATCGTTGCATCGGCATATCCAGGAAACCTACCGTTTTGACCCCTTTGGTGGGGGAACCGTAGATATACTTTCAGCGGAGCAGACGGAGAAGGGCGACAGTTGGTATCAAGGGACTGCAGACGCGGTCAGGCAAAATATTCATCACTTTGCCGATGGGGACTATGACTACATTCTCATCCTGTCGGGAGATCAGTTGTACCGAATGGACTTTCGGGAAATTCTCAAAGAGCACATTGATTCGAAAGCGGACGTAACCGTCTCGGCGATTCCGTTTCCCGTTTCCCAAGTAGAAGGTTTGGGACTGATGAGGGTGAATGACGACCTAGAGATTTCGGAATTTGTAGAAAAGCCGACTGATCCGGATGTCATTGATGGTTTGGCGATCTCCGATTCAATCGAGTCGCGACTCAAAACCAAGTCTAAGGGTGAAAAGCGCTGCCTAGCCTCAATGGGTATATACGTTTTCAATCGAAGCACGATGGAAGAGGCGTTGAGTAGCGATGCTACTGACTTTGGCAAAGAAGTGATTCCGGGGTTACTCGGAAGCCGGAAGCTCAATAGCTACGTGTTCGAGGGCTATTGGGAAGACATTGGAACCGTGAAGGCGTTTTTCGAAGCGAACCTGCAGTTGGCGGATCCCTTTCCACAGTTCAACTTTTTCTCGGAAGGCAATCCGGTCTACACACGTGCCCGCTATTTACCAGCCAGCAAGATCAACCGATGCTCGATTAACCATGTCATCGTCGGCGATGGCTGCATTATCACCGATTCCTATTTGAAACGTTGCGTGATTGGAATACGCTCGACCCTACGGGAAGGGGCGCGCTTGGAGAATGTTGTAATGATGGGGGCGGATGTCTTCGAAAGCGCTGATGATCGAGAGCGAAACCTCAGGGAAGGAATCCCTGACATTGGGGTGGGTATGAACTGTGAGATCAAGAATGCCATCATCGACAAAGGGGCTCGTATTGGGCACAACGTAAAATTGAATCCTGACGGCAAACTGGATGGCTACTCTAAGGATGGCATTTTCGTTCGAGATGGAGTCATTTGCGTGACTAAGAATGCGATTGTCCCAGACAACACAATAGTTTAGCTTTTGTTTATGAAACGTTTGCTTGTTTGCATAGATGGTTCTCAATACGCACAATCCTGTTGCCGTTACGCGGCTTGGATTTCGAGCAAAATGGATGTCGAGATAGAGGTCGTTTACGTTACGGATTTGAGGCAATTTGAAGTGCCGTTTGTAGCCGACTTAAGCGGAAGCTTGGGGCTCCAGCCGTTTCAGGCAGTAATGGGTCAGCTTCAGGAGCTGGAAAAAGAAAAGTCAGAAGTCATCTTGGCCCAAGCGGCCGCCCAGTTGGAAGAGAGCGGTTATTCCGATACGGTAAAGAAGACTCACAAAACAGGATTCCTCGTTGATAGCCTCAAGGAGTTGGAAGAGGGGACCGACATGATCATTATCGGCAAAAGAGGGGAAAATGCGAATTTTGCTACCGAACATCTAGGTTCTACTATGGAGCGTGTCGCGAGGGCCGCTACGAAACCCTGTTTTGTCGCCTCACGGGAATTCAAAGAAGTATCCCGTGTATTGATTTCCTATGACGATGGACCCAGTTGCCGAAAGGCGGTCGATTTTGTGGCCCAGTCCGGATTGTTCTCGGACGCTGAAATCCACTTGGTAACAGTCAGCCCAAATGAGGAGGAAGAGGGCAGTTTGAAGGGATTGAAAAATGCGGAGGCAATCCTGGCGGACTCTGGACATTCCTTAACTTGCCAAATGTTGCATGGGGAAGCCGCTCCAACTGTAATTGAGTATGTCAACGCCAAGGAAATCAATTTGCTTGTGATGGGCGCCTACGGTCATAGCCGTATCCGCCAGCTGATTTTGGGAAGCTCCACAACCGAATTGCTTCAAGGCTGCCAGATACCGACGTTGCTTTTCCGATAGCATGCCCCTCATCGTGGTATGGGATTGCCAGCGCTATGGGCTGATCTGAAGCCGGATAGCGCGCATTTCTGTAATTCGTCACTCGATACTGAGAATTTTTTCGTTTCGCCCTCGGTTTCTATGAATCGATTGTCGTTTTCCCAGCTGCCAACATTGAGCGATCTTTGCAGGGTATAGTTTGAATCTGGATCCGCCGCCCATGTTGTGATGATACTCAAATTGTGTACGGAGATTTCAAGATTTGGCACTTCTATCTCTCGGTGCTCGGCTGATAGATTGTAGTTATCTTGTGGATTCCAAACAACTAAAACGCTTTGTCTTGTAACATTTGCCTCTCTCTGCTGCGGGAATTCTAGTTCTCCTCCGGAAAACGAAATCGAGTACATTCCATCATTTTGAATAGGAATGGCGTATCCACCCGCATTTCCAGTTACGGCAAAATAGACTCCTTCATTCGGTTTTACCGTGACTTCGTTAAGACCTTCGCCGCTATCGTATCGACCATTGCTGTTCTGGTCTGTCCAAACTGTTCCGACTAGGAACTTATTGTAGTGGTCTGTTTTTCGTGTATCCGCTCTAGCGTAAGTTATACTAGTCACAAGAGGCCCGACTCGGGTCATTGTATCGGTTTCTGGAGCCATGCAGATACCTATGTTGGTTAGAGGGCTGTTCCCGCTGTTTATAAGGCTGCGTCGATGACCACGTCCTGGTTGCATCCCATCACCGGAGCCGCCGTCGCCACCCCAGTCGATATTGAATCCGGCGTGCCCGTAAAGAGCGCTTTTCGTAAAGCTAAAAACACTAGCGCCTGCGCTGTTGTAGCTAAATCCAGCATCTTTAACTTTATTGAATTGGTCGTTATGATCTTGGGCGTCTCTTTCAATAAGGTCGAGTGAGTGCGCAAGAGAACCTAGGTAGATGTGTCGATCGAATGCTGCGGGTTGCCTAGGATGTGTCTCAGAAAATTCATCGCGTAGCACCTCAAGATCAACTCCGAAATATCTAATCGCGTTTTCTACAGATGGATCGCCTGTATTCGAAAGAAAGATACCTTCAGCTGTCGGATTGGATCGAGCTCGGTTTGTTAGCCACAACACTTCTTGTTCGTTCCCATCCGGATGTGAACCGTCACTTGTTTTATGATAGATCCACTCGAGGGTTGGTTCTGCGGCGATATTGAGACCGGAGTCCCTCTCCGACTCTTGCGAAATACCTAGACTGATCTCAGGAGGATTCTCATTCGGAGCAAACTGAGCGAATGCAAGAGGGTTGAGTATGAATGGGCATAGAAAAATCCCATTTAGAACGATTGAACAGCTTCGTGCCTGCATCCACATGTTGGATAGAAGTACTCCTGAGATCAATGGAGGACTCAATGCCAATGCTGGGGTTCTGGCTAGCGGAGATCCGTTTCAATATAATTTAAACGGCTAGTACGGGTAGGGTACGATTTGAGTACCAAGGGGCGCGTGAAGGATCTCAGGTTTTAAGCAATTGTATAAAAAGCGAGTTTCGGGAATTTTGGCAATTATCTCATGCTTGCTGGCCGAACTTTTCTGGGCTTCCAACGACTGGGCTTTGGCGTTTTATCCTGTGGCTTAGTGGGTGAACTGCTTTTTTGATTCGCGTCTGATCTCCCGCTGCCATTTCGTCCGGTTTCGTTGCGTTGTGACTTTTTATGCCGACTGGGACGACGACCATTCGCACTCTGATTGGGGTGTGCTCGATTATTCGAGCGAGAGTGAGGGGGCCTCGTACTGGATAAGCGTTCAACCTCTATATTGTCGCCATCTTCTTTGTATTGAAAAAGTGGAATGCGCTTTTTTAAAAGCTTTTCGATGGCAAAAAGGTATTCGGATTCTGTTTCGGAAACAAGCGAGATAGCTTTACCGGATAATCCAGCTCGACCGGTCCTCCCTATTCGATGCACGTAGTCCTCTGGAATGTTCGGCAATTCGAAATTCACAACGTACGGAAGGGAAACGATATCTAGTCCTCGAGCAGCAATATCGGTGGCGACCAGTACGCGTACTTTATTTGCCTTGAAGTTGGCGAGTGCCCGCTCTCGGGCTGATTGACTCTTGTTCCCGTGTATTGCGAGCGCGGTAATTCCATCTTTGTTAAGCTGGGTTGTAAGTCGATTTGCCCCGTGTTTGGTTCGAGTGAATACCAGAACTTGACTCCATTTGCCCTTAGAGATCATTGAGGATAAAGTTGAGCGTTTTGACTTTTGCCCAACTTCGAAAGCTTCTTGATCTACACGGTCTGCAGTGGCATTGCGAGGGGCGACTTCTACCTCGACGGGTTCTGACAAAATGGTGTCCGCTAGCTTTTTGACCTCTCGGGAGTAGGTTGCGGAAAAGAGCAGGTTTTGCCGTTTTTTCGGTAGGAGATTGAGGATTTTTTTGATGTCGTGAATGAATCCCATGTCGAGCATCCGGTCCGCCTCATCCAATACAAGGATTTCGATGGCGGAAAGGTTGGCTTCTCTTCTTTGGCAGAGATCGAGTAGCCTACCTGGGGTGGCGACGATGATGTCTAGTCCTCTACGCAGCGCTGTTATTTGTGGATTGAATCCGACACCGCCAAAAATCACTGCGGACTTGAGGTTCAGGCGTTTTCCGTAGTCCACTATGCTCTGATGCACTTGGGCAGCTAGCTCGCGAGTGGGAGCAAGAATCAGTGTCCTTGGCCGCTTGGTCTTGAATTCGCTCTCGGCGAGAATTTGGAGTAGGGGCAGCCCAAAGGCCGCGGTTTTTCCTGTTCCGGTTTGAGCTCCTCCGATAACGTCCTTGCCGGCGAGAATCGCTGGAATCGCCTGAGCCTGGATGGGAGAAGGTTCTGTGTAGCCCTTAGCTTTAACTGCTTCGGTGAGTTCGGAGCGTAGCCCCAGTTGTGTAAATGACATAAGATTCGTGGTCCTTTTCTCGAGCTCTACCATTATGAACAATAGAGAATGAGCCCGATGCTTTGCAGGCGTATTCCAGATCTTACCTAATGGACGAGGCCCACCAGCGGTTCGCTAATGGGCCTCGATGGGTGCAGGGCTTGGATTTGAACCAAGGACCTTCAGGTTATGAGCCTGACGAGCTACCAGACTGCTCCACCCTGCAACACGGGAAATGTTAATTCTTCGGTCTGGTTGAACGAAGAGGGGCGAAACAATCCAAATTCGAAAAGCCTTGTCAATGTCATTCGAGTGGAAAATCGGAAAATTGTAGCAAATTACCGCTTGCCAACAAGGGGGTCGACCCTACGTTTGTCGCTTTTCCAAAAACTGAACCTTAATTGTAAACCATTAAATTAACGTCCAAGGCCATTTTGCGCCTGCACTCACTCTGAGTGTTTTGACGTATTGCATATGAATGTTGAACTAACTGATCTGCTCGAAGCAGGGGTCCATTTCGGGCACCAAGTAAAACGCTGGAACCCGAAGTCTAAGAGCTTCGTGTTTGATCATCGCCAAGGGATTTCGATCATCGATCTCTCCAAAAGCTATAGCGGCCTTCAAGCGGCCTACGATTTTATTGAGGGAGTTGTTTCGAAAGGTGGAGAGGTCCTCTTTGTCGGAACGAAACGCCAGGCTCAGGAGGTTATTCGCGAAGCAGCAGCTGACTGTGGCATGCCATTCTGCGCGAGCCGCTGGTTGGGAGGTACTCTGACAAATTGGCAGACGATTACTCGTAGTATCGCCAAGTACAAGAAGTACCAGAAGATGGAAGCCGATGGTAGCTTGTCCAAACTGCCCAAGAAAGAAGGCTCAGCCATCCGCCGCGAAATGGAGCGGATGAATCGGAATTTTGAAGGAATCGTGAAGATGGAGAAGCCTCCAGCGGCGATGGTTGTAATCGACGTTAAGTACGAAGACATTGCCGTTGCGGAAGCAAAACGCTGTAAAATTCCGGTTGCTGCTTTGGTTGATACCAACTCGGATCCTTCATTGGTCGATTTCCCAATCCCGGGCAACGATGACGCGGTTAAAGCGATTCGCATTATTTTAGAAGTGATTGTAGAGGCAGTGCAGTCGGGACTTTCACAACGACAGGCGCATCAAGAAAGTGCCGGAGTGCAAAAGCCAGTTGCCCTAGCTGCTGAAGAAATGGTGCCAGAAGAAAAAGTAGCGGCACCGGCTGCGGGAGTGGCTGCTTCGGTTTCGGTTCCTGCGTTTGAAGAAGCTCCTGCTGTCGAAGAAGCTCCTGCTGTCGAAGAAGTTGCTGCTGAACCTGAAGTGTCTGCTCCGGAAGTGACGCCTGAAGAAGCCCCCGCTTCAGAACCTGAGGAAGAAGCAGCGCCTGCGGCAGCTGAAGAAGCGGCACCGGAGGCGGATTCCGGTGATGAATCGGAAGAGAAGAAAAGCGAAGCTTAACCTTTTTCGTCTTCGGACATTTATTAATTTAGAAAGTACTTAAATGAGCATTACAGCAAAACAAGTAGCAGAGTTGCGTGGCCAGACAGGAGCAGGTCTAATGGACTGCAAGAAGGCGTTAACTGAATCGGAGGGCGATCTTGAAAAAGCAATTACGATCCTTCGCAAAAAGGGCATGGCATCGGCTTCGAAAAAGGCAGGACGAGCCACCTCTGAAGGTCTCATCGAATCCTATATTCATTTAGGTGGAAAAGTGGGTGTGCTGATCGAAGTGAACTGCGAGACGGATTTCGTAGCCAAAACCGACGACTTCAAATCCTTTGTCAAAGACCTTTGCCTGCACATCGCAGCCGTGAATCCGATTTGTATCAGTCGTGACGAAGTTCCCGCGGCACTTATAGAAAAAGAACGCGAAATCGCTGCCTCACAAGCGGAAGGCAAACCACCGGCGGCAGTGCAGAAGATCGTGGAAGGCAAGTTGAATAAGTATTACGCAACTGCGTGCTTGCTCGATCAGCCGTTTGTCAAAGATGGAGAAAAGTCAGTGCAGGATATTCTGAATGAGCAAATCTCCAAGCTGGGTGAAAACATGCAAATCAATCGGTTTTCTAGATTTCAAATCGGCGAAGAGAGCGAGGATTGAACAATCTTTCTAGTTTTAATTTTGAAAAGCGATCCAGGTGCCTGGGTCGCTTTTTTTTGGGCGACAGATTCTTCAACGCTTCTCGACGTGTCTTTGAATGTTGGATGCAAGAAAGCCGGCATCTTTCCAGCCGGCTTTCGAGTTAAGTTTTATCGTCCAGGGGACGAGACCGCGATCCTGTTCCTAAAGTGCAAATGGAGTATTGGGTCTGAAGTGATCTTGGAAAGTTTTTTCAGGAGGCGTATTCTTAAACTGGAACGGTACACGCAGCTTCGATTTAACCGGATTCCCGCCTACCATAGCGGGTTCAAATTTCCAGCTGACGGAGCTTGCGGAAATACGATTTGTCGCTTAAGTGATTCGTGAGCTCGTGGCGCTATTTTACGAAAAGTATCTACCCTGGATTGAGCCATTTAGGTTCGAGGAACTATCTGTTTGGTAGGTAGTCGACCCAGATAGACAGGTGGACTGAGATTCTTCAGATTGAAACTTGCGTTGAAGAGAACGGTGTCTTTGATGCCCCTTCCCAGATGGAGAAGTGCCAGAGTGGTCGAATGGGACTGACTCGAAATCAGTTGTAGGGGTAACTCTACCGGGGGTTCGAATCCCTCCTTCTCCGCCATTGGCCATACGCGAGGAATTTCCCTGCCTGACCCGGGTGCAAGTGACTGGGAATAATCCGCTGGAGGGATGAGAACCTCCCGGGTTTGACGGAGCGCAGCGAAGATGGGCGACCGCAGGGAGAGGCGAAGCCGTCCAATTCCTCCGGCCCTGACCGGTACGAATGTCCGCTGAGATGCACCCCGTACCAAGTAGTTGGAATGCGTTTGGATCCTACAAGTTGTAGGTGATCTTTTGGCGGACTTTAGTGTAGACGGCCTTATTGGATATTTCACCGGGTTCCCATTTTAATTTAGATATAGAGTCAATCGAAGGTTGGACGAAATCTCGATGTGAGTACTCAATGGCTCTTATGCTGGTGACCCTTCCGCGATCCGTGATCACCCATTCGAGAAGAACCCAGCCCTCAATTCGACGATTTTTCAAATCATACGGATAGACGGGTTCAACTTGGAATAGGGCTTTCGGTTTTCGTTCTAGATCATCAATGTTGAAAATCTTCAAGTCACCTGTTGCGTCGATAAATTTCTCGTAGTCGTTATCGTAGCTAAAACCCCCGACTCCTGTTCCGAGGCGAAACGATGCTTCAATTTCAGTGAGAGTTGGCTTCGGCAACGTTTTTTCAATCTCAGGCTTTTTGAGCTTTGGTTTCTCTTTCGGCTCTTCGGGAATAGGCTCTATCAAGATTGGAGGATTTTCGTGGTAAGTTTCTACGCTTATGGGTGGATTTGTAGGATTCAACAAGCGGGGTAGGATTTGTAGGATGGGAAGAAAACTGAAAACGCCAATAGTTACCAATGTCGCTAAGGCGACTTTGCTGGAGCATGTGCTCGTGTCTTCGGAACGCTCATAGATGGTGCTCATGTTTTATCAGGGGTTGAGGTTAAAGACTACAAGTGTAGTACGGTGCTCTGCGTTGGCAAGCTAAATCCTACAGTTGTAGGATATCTTAAAGGTAGGCACCAAAAAAACGGGCAATCCTCTTCTGGGCTACCCGTTAAAAGTTAAGTCAGTTCTCTCCCTTACTACGGATTGAAATCCATACGCTGAGTCACGCGTACAGCTACCGGTTTACCACCTTTTTGTGCTGGGGACCATTTAGATCTCATGATCGACTCGATTGCGGGTTGATTGAACTCGCGGTGAGAGGACTTGATCACTCTTGGTTTAAGGACTTTGCCTGAGTCATCGATGACCCATTCGAGCTGTACCCAGCCGCCTATTTTCGCCTGTTTCAGGGAGTACGGATAGTTCGGATCCACTTGGAATAGGGCTCTTGGAAGTTTGTCCACATCTCTTAGGTCGAAAATCTCCATATCGCCCAAGGCGTCGATGCCAGCATCGAAATCGCCGAAACCGAAGTCACCCATAGCATTGCCGGAACCTGGATTCAGCGCCATTTCCAGCTGACTCAGTGTCATTGGAGGAGGAGGCTCTTCAACTTCCGGCTTTTCGAGCTCTTTCTCCTCTTCAGGTGGAGGGGGAAGGTCTTCAGGTGGTGGTGGCGGTGGGGCTTCGCTGGCGTCGGCTGTCACCACTTGTCGTGTATCCATGGTGATCTGCCCAAGAATGTGCATCATAGGGAGAACAAAAAAGATTAGCGCAGTGAATAAGAGTCCAAGTATCAGATTAGCGAAAGGGTTTCCGTCTTGGTTGGATGATTTGTAATTGGTGCTCATAATGAGAAATTGGGTCTAGACCTCGGCTAACCGGTTACTTTGTGGCTGAATTGTTGCAGGGTAATGCTCTCCAAGCGTACGAGGAAGCTTTCGTAGTCGATAACTTTCTGTCGTAGGAAGTAGATGACGAAATATCCGGGAATCGCCAGGCAGAGACCCATTTGAGTAGTGATCAGAGCCTCGTGAATACCGCTTGCCACAATATTGGTCGTGCTTTCGGACCCACCGAGTGAAATCCCGTAGAATGTGGTAAGCATCCCCAGAACCGTTCCTAGGAGGCCCATAAGGGGGGCGGCATTGACCAGAATCGTCAGCATTGTTATATTCTGATTCAGTCGCGGCATTTCGGCTGTTCTAATTTCGGAAAAACGATTTTGGATATCGTTCAAATTTTCCACTCCATCTTGGGAGTACCTAATGATCTCACCGACTTGGCCTTCGGCTTTATTTGAGTCTTGCACCCATTGTTCACACTTCTCGATAGATACCTTACCAAAGTGGCCTCTCAGAAAGAAAAGAAACAGCCGGGCAGCCACATAAAAGGCTAGGAGTCCTAGCATGAAAAGAGGGATCATAATCCAGCCACCGGAGGATAGAATTTCTATCGCTTGATCGATATAAGGTTTTTCTTTCATTGAGGTACAAAAATGAGTTTGAGGTGCACAAAGTCTAAGGTGTGGTCCGCGCTTCGAATTGCCTTTTTTATACGATGCCCGGGATTGAAGTTTGAAATAGGCTTTCGCTTATCGAGTCAAGCGTATCCCCATGAATAAATGCGAGGATTTTGGTAGACAAGGGAACCCTGCGAATTTTTGAAAATGGCAATGTACTACAATTGTAGGATTATTCAACCTCGTTTTCAAGGAATTCAAAAAGCCTTGGTGCTAAGCAGGCCCAGGATTGGGGTGCTTCATTTCGGAATGTCCTACTACCGCCTTTTTAGCTGGATTCGGGCTGGTTGTATCGCGCGGGCAGCTCGATGATACCCATTTCGTAAGCGCAACGGGTCAGTTCTACCGCGCTCCTGGCATCGAGCTTTTTCATGAGATTGGCCCTATGGGCTTCGATCGTCTTGACGCTTACTTCAAGTTTTTTGGCGATTTGCTTGGTACTAAAGCCTTCAGCTACCGCTTGGAGGACTTCTCGCTCGCGATTGGAAAGTCGGCCCTTCTTTTTGCCTGAGCTTGTTCGAGACAAATGAGACTCACGGAGGAGACTTGCTGCGATTGGGCAAAGATAACCGCTTCCCTTGATTACCTCGCTCATCCCTTCTTTGAGTTTGGAGACGGACGAACTCTTTGCGATCACGCCGTGACACCCCAGCTCCAGAAGCTCGCGGATCGAATCCGGCGTGAAATTGGCTGAAATGGCGATGAATCTTGTTTTTGGGTTCTTTTTTCCAAACTGTCGCAATATTTCGATACCGTTTAGGCTAGGCAGAAACAGGTCGAAAATGACGAGTTCGGGTTTCTCATCTTCGCAAAGCTTGAGACCTTCACGTCCGTCGAGGGCCTCCCCGACTACGGATATTCCGGGGATGCTCTGGGCCATGCTGGTGACCAAGTCCCGAAGCATTATCTGGTCCTCGATTACAACGATTCTTGTTTGGGTCGTACTCATATCTCTGCAATGGAACCCCAGTTGCCCAATTAAAATGTAGGCGATGTGTCCACCGTATCATAACTAACAGTGGAGGTTAAGTGAGCCCGTTATTTTTAACAAGGTGAATTTCGTCGGCATCGCTACCTAGACGATGGGAAAATTCGGTCACAGAGTGGGAATCATACGAGGTCCTTACGCTGTTTCTTTTGATTAGCGTTTTTGGCGAAAACTACGTTGCGCGGATTGTTCAATAAGAGTCGCACTGTAGACAGGATTGAAGAGAGGAGTATGGTTTTCCCGTCCTCAAAAAAGTGAGCATTCCCGTTCATTGACGGCATATTTACTAAAGGATGTACTCTAAGGGTAAAAAAATCAGCTTTTTGCCATTACGAGGTTGTTTAGGTTTGCTTCAAAGGGAAATGGAGGTATCGAAAAAGCTCTATGGCTAAGAGTTCATCAAATAAAAAGCCCAATGCGGCATTCATGAAACCCGTTACTCCAGATGCGGCTCTCGCGGCAGTTGTTGGGGCAGCACCACTTCCTCGTACTGAATTGACGAAAAAGCTCTGGGAATACATCAAGTCGAACGATCTGCAGAACCCCTCAAATCGTCGAGAAATCATCGCGGACGCTAAGCTTAAGAAAGTATTCGACGGTAAGGATAAGGTTTCGATGTTTGAGATGACGAAGCTCGTCTCGGGGCATGTATCCAGCTAGCTGGTTATAGGAATTGTAATTTATGGAGTCCAAAGCCGAAAGGCTTTGGACTCTTTTCGTATTTAGTGGCAACTTTCAAGAATGGCCTCAAACTAGTCTCGAGATGTATCCGGTCCGTTAACGCTAGTTGCTGAAGAAGTAGGTGCAGTGAGTTCAGCAAAGACTGGAAGGTGGTCGGAGGCAAAGCTCTTGATGGCGTTGGCAGTCCTGACCGCAAATGGTTTTGGCACGAGGATGAAATCCAAGCCTCTTGACGGGAAGTGAGCTGGGAACGTGCGCTTGTTCTGAGGGTGATAAGTGTAGTGAGCGTGCTCGGCGGAGCGTATCAGGAACTGTCTTACCGCATCGCTAAATCGCTTTGATCCTGTGTTGAAATCACCGCAGATTAGTGGCGGAAAAGGGGTGCTTGACTTTGTTAAGGTCCCGATTCTTTCGAGAATCGGGTCGATTTGAGCCATTCGGTTTCGTCGGGACCTGAAATCCAGATGGAGATTGATAATCTCTAGGGGCGTTTTATCGAATTGAATCGAAACCTCCATGAAGCCTTTTTCGCCGATTCTCTTTTCACCGAAAGGGGTTACCCTACAGTTGGAAATTGGATGCTTTGAAAGAAACGCATTCCCATAGCAAAGCGCTTTTCGTCCAAAACGTGTATTGTGGATACCGTGCTCGGAGTAAGGGTATTCAGTTTCTTCCTGAATATGCTTGAGGAGGTCAATATGCCGGTTCCAGTGCGATGATTGATCGATTTCTTGAAATGCAACAACATCGGGAGAGTACTTCTTTATGATGGCAGCGATTCGTTCTAAGTTCTTTCTAATTCCATTGGAGCTGTGAAAGCCCTGGTAAAGCGAAAGACCGCGCCCGTGGGCAATGTTGAAACTCATCAGGCTGAACTTAATTTCGCTTCGAGAAACGCTGAGCATCTAGCAACGAGTTAAGCAAAATGCTAGATCGCCGAAAAGGTTAAAAACCAAAAACTTACGATTCAAAAGTTCTGCATGTCCCAGGTCCATTCTCCCTCGGTCGAGATACTGAGCCAAGCGAAAGAGGAAGTTGAGTTGTTCCTCGGTCCGGTAATAGCCCCTGGATTCAGGATGAGTCCACCTGCCAGATGTTCCTTTATCGGGTAGTGCATGTGTCCGAATAGGAGGGCAGTTAACGTCGGGTCCACTCTGCGGGGAGGCATATGTTGAAGTTGAAACCGGAGACCATTCCGCTCGAGAAGAAGACGGTCTTCCCAATGAAAGTAGGGGTCGTTGTTTCCCTGAACCACCGTTAGAGCGGCGGTCAACGTATCCAGAGCATTGAGTGTCTCGGGTCTGCAAACATCTCCAAGATGCCAGATCTCATCCGCCGGCTCGAGTACTGTTGGCAGACGCTCAGGGATCTGGTTGTGAGTATCTGATATAACCGCAATTTGCAAATCAGACCGCTCCAAGTCTGCTGGCTTGTTACTCAAACTGAATTCCGTATCGGTCTAGGGATGCGCCATCCAGCTCTCTTAGATCGGAGTAGGCATTGAGGAGGTCGATTTTCGCCTGTAGCTCATCAACCTTGGATTCGTCCATTCTTTGTTGAGCTTCAAGGACTCGCCTTCCCGTGCTTAGGCCCGCATCGAACTTGGCTTTCTCCATTTCGAATTCCTCAGCACTCAAGTTTGTAGCCAATTCTTTGATACTGATTCCATCGATTGCTGTGGTTACGTTTCGAACGGCAATTCGAGTGTCTCGAAAAAGACGTTGTTTCTCGCGAGATGCGCGGGCGTCTTCCGTGTCCAGCTGTATTTGGGCTTTGATGTAATTGGCCTTTTTCTCATTTAAACCCCATGGGATGTCTAGAGATAGGGACCATTGCCAATTAAAGCTTTCCGTCTCGGTGACGTCGTCGTAGGCCCCTTTGAGATTGCCCTCAAGCCCGGTTAGCGAATAGTCTCCGTTCAGGTTAAGGGAGGGAAGCCGATTTCTTTTCGCTCGTTTGAGCTCCACTTCCCTTTGGATTCTCTGATTGAGCAGTGTAAGATAGCGTGGGGCGTTATCAATAACCTTGGAGAATGTGCTTTCTAAATCGGGGGCGAGAGGATTAGCAACGTCCGGAGCCTCTACGATGACTTCCTTATTAATCAGTGAGTCTTCACCGAGGATGGTAAGCAAGTTGTCCCTTGCGTCCTCTAGCGACTTCTCAGCCCGCAACAGGCGATCGGTAGCATTGGCAACCCCGACCTCCGCCTGCAGAACATCGAGACTGGTTGCGATTCCGGTCTCCATCTTCATCTTATTTTCCCCTAAAAGGGTTTCAGCCAGTTCGAGGGCTGCTTGACGGACCTCCAATTGCTCTTGGGCAAAAGCGAGTGAGTGGTAGGCAACTTCGGTGTCATTGATGATTCTGAGGACGGTGGCTTGGAAGTCGTATTTTGATTGCTCAAGTGACAGAAGTGAAAGCCTTTTTCTCGCTTTGGCGACTGCCGGACCATAGCCGCTGAGCAAAGGCTGGCGAATACTGAGAGTAGTGCTGGCGTTGTAGCTTGGGTTGATCGTGCTATTGGTTGAATTGGAGAATCTTCGATTTAACCGTGTGCTCAGCGAGAGCGTTCCTCCACTGATAAAGTCTTTGGAAACGGTGGCTCGCGTGTTTTGGGCATTGGATTGAGGCTGGGCGGCACCGTCGAGTCTGTCACCGGATCGGACTTGCGTATTAAAGCTATCGGATGTGGTAATGCCAAAGGAAGGCTCAAACTCAGCGTTGGCGATTTCTACATCTTGTTCGGCTCTTTTGGTCGTGTTTTGGCTAATTCGAATATCAAAATTCTTGTTAAGGGCGATTTGGATGCACTCTTCGACCGTTAGCATTTCACCTGCAGCTATGCCTGAACTGAACGATATCGCTCCAAAGGAGGCCGCGATCAAAAAAAATCGTCCCATGATCTTTAGTTTAACAAAGTTGGAATGTATCATGTGCGCTCTTGGATTCCCGCTGGGGCTTCTGGTTTGGACTTGAGTATAAAACTGAATATGGCGGTGAAGGCTAGTAGTACAACGATCACCCAGTAACCGTCAGCGACTCTTGTCGTTCCCGTAAATAGGTTGGCGGATTCAGTGGTCTGAAATATGCCTCCGATTCCTTTGATCGTGAAGACCCATCCCGCATGAAGGGCGACATTCGCCCATAGGTTGTTTGCCATTAAGAATGCTTGATGGAGAACAACGCCCACGAGAAAGATTGCTGCGAGGTAAGTGAAATCAAATTGTGTGACTAGTGCAGCTACAGTGCCGAACGCTACATGGAATCCGTCTGCGAATCCAATGTCACTTGGAAGCACCGAGTCTAGTGAGGTAGACGAAGGTTTGAAGTGAAGGATCGCGAAGAATACTGAGGAGGCGATTATCGCAGGAACCGGTTTTAACGCGGTGTAGAACATTCTGAATACGAGTCCTCGGAATACGATTTCCTCGAATAACCCAATGAGCACTCCGGCCAGTATTGCATTATCCAGGTTGGATAGAAATGCTCCAAGTGTGGTCTCTGGTTTCAACTCAATCGCGTTGAGCGCGTAGGTGCCTGCGTAGATGAGCAAAATCATGCAGAAGCCATATGTAAACCACTTCGATGCCGTGCTAGCAAAAGGTTTGGTGAAACCGACCGCTTTGAAAGAAGTGATGCGGCACTGCCAGAACAAATAGGGCAGGAGGAAGAGTACGCAGAGCCATCGCGCTCTATCAAAATATTTTGGATACGGCTTGTTTGCCAAGTAGCCGTTTGCCTCTGGGTCTAGGAAATGCACGATGTGCCACGCTAGAAGGCTGACAAATACTGCGGCGACCAGCGAACCGAGGTAGAGCAGCGCAAGTAGCCAGAGTCCTTTAGGTGAGTATTCTTGTGCGGATAGCCCGTAGAGGGTGTGTCGCTCGTCGCGGATCATGGGTGCATGTGTGGGGCGCTAAGCTCGTCGTTGGGGAAAGATACATCTCCTAGTACACACGAATCGGGAGGAAGTTGCACCTTTGATTCTCATTGTTTCTCGTATTCTCCTTTACCGAGGCGCTTGTATACCTGAAATCCGGCCGACTTCGCTTCAGATGCGGATGGCTTTCTCAGGGTTTTAGCTTGAGGAGCGGTAAGCTGAGGGGATTTCTCGATTGTCTGCCCGCACTTTGGGCATTCGGCTGGCTCGGGTGAATCTTTGCCTACGCGAACCTCAACCTCTCCGTGACAGAGCTTGCAGCGGCCAGAAGTAGGTCTGAATCGCAGCAGAGGCATAATTCGCTGCCTTACTAGTTTGCCGTCGAGAGTCCGCTTCTCACGAGCTCGTCGTTCGTCAACTTACTAATATATTGAGAAACCGCATACTGCTCATAGTTGCGTTTCAGCGCTTCCATGCGGGTTGTGTACTCCTCGTCGTCGCTTGTGATTTCAGGAATCTCTTTTTTAGTGACCTGGACGATGTACGCCTTGTCCTCGCGTATGGTCGCGTCGGAAACGCCACCTTCTTCCAATTCGGACACTGAGAAAATTAGTCCAGCATCGAGACCTTCAACGGTGTCGCGTCTTTTGAAGTCTTTGAACTCTGATACCGTTAGTCCTTTTGCCTCAGCTTCAGTTTTGAAGGAGTCCGCATCCACTGCCTTCAGAGCGTCAGTGAGTTCTTGCCCTTGGCTCGACCTGAGGCGACGTGCCTCGTCCTCAGCATAGTCCTCTCGAACACGGGGCTCAACGGTTTTAAAATTCGGAACGAATTCCTCGTTTTCACTTTCAAGGTAGAGTACGAAAGTGGAATCTCCCTCAATCACAGGCTGGGAGTATATATGATTTTCAGTTAGCTGGAAGGAGAGGGCGATGAGGTTCTGGCTCCAGTTCAATCCAATAGGCGTTTCATTTCGCGCGAACGGTGTGGTTCGTTTCGTCTGGTAGCCTCGATTCTCGATGAGCGACTCGATGCGCTCGATTGTAAGTGAGTCGGCCGTGCCCAAGGCATTGTCAGCTTCCACGAGGGCGAGGGCGAGATTTTCAGCCTTTTTTTGGCCGATTTTCTTGGCTTCCTCCAGCTTGTAGTCGAACTCTACCTGATCTCGGGACTCTTCGAATGTCGCGGGCTCAGTGATAGGCGCTGCAGGTTCCGCTTCGGGGTCTTCGCTTGGAGGAGCGTCGACCGTTTTTGTGTATTTGTAGCTGTTGCGAGCAAAGTAGTCTTGCAGCTTCTCCTCGGTGACTTCCACTTCGGCGATATGGTCGAAGGCTTTAAACTCGACGAAGGATATCGTGCGGCGGGTGGGGGATGCGTAGCGAAAGCTGTTCTGGGCATAGTACGCTTCTAGCTTTTCCTCGGAATAGTCGATTTCAGGGGAAAAGTTCGCAAAGTCGTATTCGGCTACATTTACGGACCAAACTGTCTGGTCGAGAACGAGATCCTGAATGACTTCAGACTCCAGAACGAATCCCGGACTCGAGAGCGCTTCGAACACCTTGTTCACACGATAGTCGTCGGCAATTATCAGAGAGAGGGCTCCCTCGGATATGCGCCCTGAGGCCCGAATCTCGTCTCGAAACCGTACATACGCTTCGCGGCTGAAAGTCTGATCGGGTCCTTGGAACATGCCGAGCTGTTGGATGTGCTCTGTCAACTGTTCGGAGTTTGGCCCGGGAATGTTGTGAAGGTCGGCCAAGTGGAGCGCCGCAGCCCGATTGAAGGCGTACTGGGTGAGCTGGTCTTGATTTAATGGAGCTCCAGTGAGCAATGCGCTGTAGTAGGCTGCATTAAAAAACTCCTGCCGTTGTGAATCCGTCGAGAATTCGTTTCCAAAAAACTGGATATTCCGGTTTTGGTTTCGTCCGTCTCCGATTCCGGGCGCTGCTCCGATCGTAAAGACGAATGCGACAATTATCACTCCTAGAAGAACGATGAAGAGGACACGGAAGTGTTTCTGGAAATTGGTTTGGAGCCAGGAAATCATTTTAGTACGGCGTTTAAAAGAACGGCTAAGTTAGGATTGGGCCTTCCTCTGTCAATGGACAAAACGCCAATGTTCCCACTGAAACGAACCCTGTATTTGATCCCATTCTCAGGCTCCCCGGCATTTTCAAGCCGAGAGCCTACTGAGTTACAGTGGAAGCGGTGTCTGAATCCGCCGCCTGAGGCGTTTCAGAGGATGACTTTTCAAATTCATTTGAGAGATCGATTACGTCTTCCATCGTCAGATCGCTAAGTGCCGATTTGCGAGCCTGTTCAAGCGAGTCATGATACCGCTTAACGATGGGGTCGTAGGTGTCGAAAAGATCTTCATCGGGCATGTCTCCGTGCCTCTCGAAGCTGCTCCGGAAGTCGCTCAATTCGATTTTGTCGAGGGGCTTAGCGGGTTGGTAGCGATAGTTTTGAAAAGGTTCGCCCGCATCGGGTGGCATGGAGGAAACCAGTTCCAAATCGCACAGACGTATCAAACTAGCGTTTACGTACTGAACCGGGAGCTTCGAGATCTCTGCCAGTTGCTTGCCGCTCAGCGCAGGTTTGCAATCCCTAAAACGTCGACAGACAATAGAGAAGAGCAGGAGTGAAATGCTTTCTTTGGAAGCGTAGTTCAACGGCTCCCAAGCCATTTTATTGCTTTTGAAATGGGCGTTTTGCACGGCGTAGGAAACACGTCCGCCGAGCAGCATGAACAGCCAGAAAACATACATTCCGAACATCAGTACGGGAATGATCGCCAGCGATCCGTAAAGGCTGCGATCAAAAGAAACCCGATTTGAGTAGAATTCGAACGCCATGGCGTTGTTGCCTCCAATTAGAATGAGGGCGACGAACGCTCCGATGAAACTTGCTCGCCAGGTAACGAGCGTATTGGGAATAAACCGGTAAAATGTGGCGAGCACGGCTGAAAGCATTAGGAAAGTGCCCGCTTTCGAGATCCAGCTAATGATTGTGAGGAGTCCTTCGCCGCCTGGGAGGGTCGATGCCAGGTCATTCCATTTAAGGGCTTGAGCGGCCAAAAGAGCGAGTCCTGCGGCCGCAACGACGGTTCCGAGCGTGATCACAGTCCAATAGAGTCCCACTCTCATGATCCAGCTCCGCCCTCGTTTGACGCCCCAGATGTCGTTGAGAGCTCCTTCGATTGAAGAGAATAGCTGAATGACAATTAGGATCAGTAGAATCATGCCGCTAATTCCCACGACTTCTGACTGGCTGGCTTCCACGAAATCCTGCAAGTACTCCTTGAGTTGAGCCCGGCTTCCTTCTCCCTCAGCCAAATCGGTTGATTGTTCTTCCAAACTGGCGATCGCGGGAGCGACGAAGCTCAATCCCCGATAGATCTGATTCACCACAATGTCCGGATCCGAATTTTTCAGGACAAATCCTGAGACGAGAATCATGATCGCGGTCATGGGAATTAACCCGATCAGCGAGCTGAAGCTGAGCGCGGCGGCCCGGTTGAGCAGCCGATTTTCGGCGAGGCCATGGAAGGTGATCGTGCCGACTCTCAGTATGGCATACAGAAAACGTTCACCTTTGTGGGCGTCCGTGATCGCCATTTTCCACATTCGGTTACGAATGCGTTCCTTGTGTTTTAACAGACGTTCAAGGCGAGTTGACATGCGAGGTGGTCAATTTCCACCGTCTACTTGAAAATGGGAAGGATTACGAGCGCAATATAGCCCGCGAGACCCAGGACACCTGTGACGCAAAAGGGAATCACCTTTCGGGTATTCAAGGTGGCGGTGCAAAAGTAGATGCTTACAGAAAGTACGATGTTTGCTAAAGCGAGCAAAAGATCGCCGCTTGTGAAAAACAGAATTGAAAGTGTTCCCAGTCCGATCGCCGCCCGAAATCGGACGAGCGGATAGATCTCGGTTACTTGAAGAAGCAGGACAATCCCTAGAAGCACATCTGCTATTCCAAATAGGATGTAGGGGCTTCTTACCATTTGAATTGCGTTGGCCGTCTTTACCAGGTCCCACTCTAGGAATGCCATCGTGACGGCGCTTCCCAACACAAAAAGAGTGGTGAATCGAAGCCCAAGAAAGGCTGATTGCGCCCGCTTTTCGACTGGGGACTTGCCGCTTAGATCATCGCCTTCGCGACCTTCGGCTTGGGCCAGCATTGTTTGGACTGAAATGCCCGCTTTCTGATTTTCCGATTCAGATTGTTTGGAATCTTTCTTAGACTTTTTATCCGAAGCTTTCTCCTCTTCAGTCTCCTCGGGCTCGGTTTGCAGGGTGAGCTTGGTTTTTTGGGGGTAGAGGATATCCATTAGTTCCTCGTTCTCCTCGATTGGAATCCACTCTTCCTTGTCGATGTCGTAGACGTAGGCTTCCTTGTCTAGTTTGCCCGCTTCGATTAAGGAAGTGATCTGATCGAGGTTGTAGGGACCACTTGCCTCTTCGTCACCTTCCTTCCTTATATAGTACTCACGCATCAATAGGAATTACGGGTTACGAGTCGTGCTACTTGAGGGAAAAGTCAAGGTCATGGGGTCGGGATTTCCTGCAAATGGGATCAGAGAATGGCATAAACCGCTTTTCTGGAGAAATTCGGTTGTTTTTTACGAAAACCGACGGGGTTGAATCTGGTTTGGTCCTGTTGCGCTCCCAGGTCTACATGCGTTCGAGGGTCTTAATTCCCAGCAGTGAAAGGCCGATTTTCAAGGCGAGCAATGTGCGTGAGCAGAGGATCAGGCGTCGTGCTTGGATTCCTTCGTCTTCCACAATCACTTTGTTCGCGCTGTAAAATGCGCTAAACGTACCTGCAAGCTCGTGGAGGTAGAGGCACAGCATATGAGGACGAAGAGTCTCGATTGTCGTTTGTAGAGCGCCAATGAATTCCACGATTTTTCGGGCCAGCGCAATCTCTTCGTCAGTTTCCAGAATGGACGCTCGTTTTTCAAGGCCTTCCCTCTGAGTGTCCTCGAGCTTTCTAAAAATGCTTTGTATTCGCGCGGTCGCATACAGCAGGTAGGGAGCCGTATTGCCTTCAAACGAAAGGAGCTTGTCCCACGAGAAGACGTAATCGCTAGTCCGGTTTGGAGAAAGGTCAGCATATTTGATGGCTCCCACGCCAACGGTCTGGGCAATATGCTCGAGTTCAGCGTCGCCTAAATCCGGGTTCTTTTCTTTGACGACCGCATAGGCCCTCTCGATCGCTTCAGCAATTAAGTCCTTAAGACGAATGGGGTCGCCAGAACGTGATTTGATGGGTTTGCCATCTTCGCCCGTAATTTTCCCGAACATGACATGATTGAATATCGGACGATCTCGCCCGGTCCGTTCGAACCATTTTGCCGTCGTAAGATCCAGTTGTTCGAAATGGTCTTTTTGCCGATCATCTGTCACGATTACGATACGAGTCGCCTTGAAGTGTTCGTGGCGATAGAGCATGGTAGCTAAATCAGTAGTCGCGTAGTTGCTCGCTCCATCGGATTTGCGTATGATGAATGGCTGTTTCGCGTATCGCTTGTGCTCAGGGTGAAAAACGACCAGTGCGCCTTTACTTTCCTCTGCCAGGCCTGAATCAGAAAGCTCGCCGTAGACCTGTTGTACCTTGTTGCGGTAGAAACTTTCGCCAAGGTAGCAGTCGAAGGTGACATCGAGTTGATCGTATACCTCCTTGAGACCGGAGATGCTCAGTTCGTTTACTTTCTCCCACAAAGCCATCGCTCCGGGATCCTCCGCTTGCAGTTTAACGAGCTCCTCGCGGCATTCCTCGAGGACAGTTTCGTCCTCGCTGGCGAGCTCGCTTCCGAGCTTGTAGAGGCGTTCGAGTTCTCCGAGCGGATCTTCAGCGAGGGCACTCTCATCCAGGTGTCGTTTGTACGCGTAGAAGAGTTTTCCATACGGTGTTCCCCAATCGCCGATGTGGTTGTCCCTGGTGACCTCGGCTCCGCAAAACTCCAGCAGTCGGCAGATCGCTTCTCCGATGACGACCGAACGAATATGGCCCACATGCATCTGCTTGGCGGTATTCGGCGATCCGTAGTCCACCACCACGCGCTCGCCTGAGTAGAAGCGGGAGGCGGATTCTTTAAAGTCCTTTTCGGTTGCGAAAGCGGCCAGCCAGCTGGAGTAAAACTCGGGCTTGAACTTGAAATTGATGAAACCAGGTCCCGCGATGCTCAGATCAGCCACCGAGGTCAGGGAGCTTTGCTTTTCAAAGGCTGTGACCAGTTTTTGAGCGACTTCCCGAGGATTCGTTTTCAACCGTTTCGCGTAGGGCAGGGCTCCATTGACTTGAAAGTCGCCAAAACGAGGATCCGCAGGTCTGACGTCGGCGGTGAATATCGTCGTATCCAAACCTGCGTCACAAGCGGCGTCATTAGCGCTGGATTCCAGTTTTTTTGCGACATCAAACCATTCGTGCATAAGAAGGCGGTATAAAATGGCGTTGTATTGAGCGAGCAAGCTTCGAATGGAGCCCCGAATCAAAAGTGGGTTACGTGGGCTGGCGCCCTGAAAAGAGCCACTTGCCATCCAAAAGCTTTGTTTCGGCTTAATAGTTAAGTGTTTACCACTAGTAAACGAGCAAATTCGGGGTCTTGACACGTGTGGCATAATAGCGCCTTCAAAAATGGCTGGGGCTCAGGCGAAACGCACTTTGTGAAACGTTTTATCCTCAAATTTGTCAGATTTGAAACCGTGTTGTGCGACTTGGAATGCCTGAGCAAATCTCCTGCAAGCTGTTGTCGTTCAATATTTTGATGTGTTAACGACTATTTTATACGACTGATAATGGTTAGAAAAACCTTAAGCACCCGCAGATTCATCAAGCCGAGCTACGCTTACCTCATCGAGAAAAAGAGAGATGGGCAAGAGTACACCAAAGATGAGATCAGGTACATTATAGACTCCATTTTGGATAGAGAAATGCCTGACTATCAGATGGCCGCTATGGCTATGGCAATTTTCTTTCAGGGAATGTCAGCCCAGGAAACGGCTGTCTTAACCGAGGAGATGATGCTATCAGGAGAGGTGATCGATCTTTCGCATATCGCGAAGCCGAAGATCGACAAGTACTCGACCGGAGGCGTCGGCGACAAAACGTCTCTCGTTTTAGTGCCCCTTGCGGTTGCGAGCGGTATCGTGATTCCCATGATGGGGAGTGTGGACCAGGATTTCGCCGTAAGCGCTTTGGACAAGCTCAGCGCTATTCCGGGGTTCAATCCAGAAATGGAGATTGCGCCGTTTATTAAGCAACTAGAGCGAATTGGTGGAGCGATGGTTCGCCAGAGCAAGGAGTTGGCTCCTGCAGATGCGATTCTCTATGAGCTGCGCAAAAAGACCGCAACCATTCCGAGTCTTCCTTTAATTACCGGTAGTGTTCTTTCCAAAAAGTTGGCTGAAGGTTCTGAAGGGTTAGTCATCGATGTTAAATGGGGGAACGGGTCCTTCATTCGCGATCTGGAACAAGCCAAGCAGCTCGCCCGTTCTATGACCCGTGTGGGCCGCTCTATGAAGCGCCGCTGTGTCGCCCTCGTTACCGACATGAATCAGCCGCTGGGCGATACGGTCGGAACAGCGCTGGAACTGAAGGAAGCGATTCAGCTATTGCATGGTGAAGGCCCCGAAGATTTGCAGGAACTCGTATTGAAGCTCGGTATGGAAATAGTCCGACTCGCAGGGGTTGCGGGATCGACGCTATCGGCAAAGCAAACGGTACAACGCCACATTGAAGACGGAACCGCTCTTGCGAAGCTCAAGGAGATCGTTGCGGCCCAAGGCGGTGATACCAGTTACATCGATGATCCTGAGAAATTTCCGACTGCCCAGCACATCCGAAAGCTGCCGGCTCCAAAGCGCGGATACGTTCACACGATTAACGCATCACAGATCGCCAAGGGGGTTCACCTGCTCGGAGCGGGAGCGGATGAAGATGGAAAAATCGATTTTGCAGTCGGTGTATCGGAAATCAAAAAGGTGGGTACCCAAGTAAAGCAGGGCGAGCCATTAATGATGATCCACTACAACGACGAGGCAAAGCTTGAACAGGCTTTAGAGTATTTTAAAGCTGCGTACCGACTGGCTCCCAAGCGGCCCACGCCACCGCCTCTCATTGTAGAGCGCGTTGCGTAAGAGTTGTCTCGTAGGTCCTATCGGATTGATAGGACCTGCGATTTTTTTTAAAAAAACGCCTCCAGAATGTGGAGACGTTCGCGTTAAGGGAATGTTGATTTGTCAGGACTTCAGCTTCTTCCGGAGTAGCTTTTGTCGCTAGTGTTCACTTTAATGACTTCTCCCTCTTTGATGAAAAGGGGGACTTGGATCGTCAGGTTTGTCTCAAGTAAAGCCGGCTTTTGCACGTTGCTGGCGGTGTCACCACGAATCCCTTCCGGAGATTCGATTACCTTCAGTTCTACGGTTGAAGGCAGTACTAGCTGAACAGGGTTCCCGTCAACAAAGAGAATTTCGTATTCGGTATTCGGAACGAGAAAATTGACTGCATCTTCAAGGATATCAGGATCCAGCTCTATCGTATCGTAGGTTTCGAGGTCCATGAAGGAATAGACGCCTCGATCTTCGTAGCTGAATTCCAGATTCTTACGTTCCGTCATCAGCACCTCAACTTTTTCGGTGGATTGGAATCGTACGTCCGCAGAGCGTCCTGTGCTGAGGTTGCGCATCTTGGTTTGCACGACCGGCTGCCCTTTTCCGGGCGTCCGGTGATGGGATTCCATAATGAGACAGGGATTCCCGTTATAGTTGATGACGTTGCCTTTTCTAAGGTCTAATGCGATTGGCATAGGTTTATGAGTTTTTAAAGAGTGGTCGAAGTAGACAGTTATGGGGTTGCTGTCAACAAGAGGGTTTTGGGATGAGAGCCCTTAAATCTCCGTGCTTGTCATTTTGGGTTATAAGCGCCACTAAGCCTTCCCCATGAAGCAACGCTCCCTCCTGAGAGAGGTTACTATCAATGGTCCTGCTCTACATACGGGTGACAATTCTCGGCTTACTTTAAAACCGGCGCCTGCCAATCACGGTATTGTGATTCGGAGAGTGGATCTGCATGAGAAGCCAGAGTTTCGGCCGCATATTTCACAGGTGGGCGATTTAGTTCGCAATACGACCCTCAATGCTGGCCATGCGAAAGTGCATACGGTCGAACATGTCATGGCCGCTCTTCATGGGATGGGGATTGACAATGTCGAAGTCGAAATGGACGCGAGCGAGCCTCCCATCATGGATGGTTCTGCTCGGGCTTACGTAAACATGATATTGGAGGGGGAACCCGTCGAGCAGGAAGCGGATCGGGAATATTTCGTGCTAGATAAACCGATCTCGGTTTCGCAGGGAAACTCTTCACTCATAGCGCTCCCCTACGATGGGTTCAAAGTAACCTGTACGTCCTCAGATGATCGCGGGATCCATACCGAGCATCTTTCCATCGATATCGACCCAGAGGTGTTCTCGACTCAAATCGCAGCGGCCCGGACGTTTACGGTTTTTGAAGATATTGAAGAGCTGATTAAGCTCGGCAAGATTAAGGGAGGCAGTCTGGAAAACGCGATTGTACTCAAAGGAGACAAGATTCTCTCGAAGGAGCCATTGCGATTCGAGGACGAGCTTGTGCGTCACAAAATCCTGGATGTGATTGGCGACATCTTTCTCCTTGGTAAGCCGATCAAAGCTCACATCATCGCGGTGCGACCAGGGCATGCTCTTAATTCAGAGCTCACAAAGAAACTCTTCGAACGCATGGAGGAGCTGGAAAAGGGCCATGCCAAAAAAGTTTCGGAAAAGAAGACACTGGTCATTGAGACTGAGACGGAGCTCGATATCCGACGCGTGCTTGAGACGCTGCCCCACCGTTACCCCATGTTGATGGTTGACCGAGTCATCGAGTTCCGAGGGGACGATGAACTGACTGCGATTAAAAATTGCACCATTAATGAAGAGTATTTCCAGGGTCACTATCCGGGGCAGCCTATCATGCCTGGGGTGTTGCAAATCGAGGCCATGGCTCAGGCAGCCGGTATTCTAATGCTTAGGGTAACGAAAAACGAAGGGATGACGGCGGTGTTTATGAGTATCGATAAAGTGAAGTTCCGCAATAAAGTGATCCCAGGCGATCAGTTGAAAATTGACGTGAAGCTGACCAAGATCATGAGAGGCAAGATTGGCACCGCGGTTGCGACTTGTACCGTAGGTGACAAGGTTGCCTCCTCGGGAGAGCTGAAGTTCATGCTCGTTGATAAAGAGGCGGAAATCTAATAAAGTTGGATACGAGGAATTTGGCATTATGACGGGCGAAATCCATCCCACCGCGATCGTAGATCCCAATGCTAAGCTTGCTGAAGGGGTTTCTGTAGGAGCTTATTCGATTATTGGTCCAGGGGTAAAACTGGGGCGAGGAACGAAAATCTGGCATCAAGCAAATATTTGGGGAAACACCACGATCGGGGAGGATTGCGAGATTTACCCCCTTGCGAGCGTGGGCATGAAAACCCAGGATCTGAAATTCAAAGGGGGTGATCCAGGAGTGCTCATCGGCGATCGAAACGTGATTCGAGAATACGTATCCATCAACGCCGCCACGAATGAAGGAGAGTATACGGAAATTGGAGACGACAACTTATTCCTAGCGTACTGCCATGTCGGGCACTGTTGCAAAATTGGGAATCATTTAATCGCCAGTAACGGCGCGACCTTTGCGGGCCACGTAGTTGTTGAGGATCATGTGGGGATCGGTGGTGGAGGTACTGCCATTCACCAGTTTTGCCATATTGGTCAGCACGCATTCATTGGAGGTTGCGCAAAAGTAGAGCAGGACATTCCGCCTTATATGCTGGGAGATGGGCATCCCGCCAAAATTCGGATCTTCAACAAGATCGGCCTTGAGCGAAATGGATTCAGCCCTGGGCAGCTGTCCGTGATCAAACGGATTTTTAAAATATTCTACCGGGACGGACTCAATCGGCAGCAAGCGCTCGCTGAATTGAAAAACGGAGATATTGCCGACTCAAAAGAAGCGAAAGCCTTTATCGCATTTGCGGAGTCTTCCGAGCGGGGTTTGGCAGGGGGATCCTGACTTTGAGAAAGATGGCGATTGCTCTCTCGGCCGCTTTAATCGAAGAAACATTACGGTCAAGTAAACAAAGGTTTTTACTTTGTTACCCCTAGGACCTACAAGATGCGGTTCAGAGCAACTTGTAAAGATGATGGCGTACACGATCGGAGTAGACTACGGAACGAATTCAGTGAGGGGCATCGTAGTTCGATGTTCGGATGGAGCGGAGATTGGCACGTCCGTTTTCAACTATCCAGCCGGGGAAATGGGGATTCTGCTGGATGCGAGCGACCATAACTTGGCCCGTCAGCACCCAGGAGACTACCTCGCGGGGCTGGAGTCCACGGTCGTTGGAGCGATCGCCGATGCGAAACAGTCGGACCCTGAATTTTCGGAGGACAGGGTAATTGGAATCGGCGTGGATTCCACGGGTTCCAGCCCCATTCCCGTCAATCAATCCAATGAGGCCCTCGCAATGAAGCCTGAGTTTCAAGGAAACTTAGCTGCGGAGTGCTGGCTTTGGAAGGATCACACGAGCGTTGAAGAGGCCGCAAAGATCACGGATTTGGGTCGAAAGCACCGGCCTCAGTACTTGGCGAAGTGCGGGAATACCTATTCCTCTGAGTGGTTTTGGTCCAAGCTGTGGCACTGTCTAAATATTGCTCCGGATGTATTTGATGCTGCCTACAGTTGGGTGGAGCTTTGTGATTGGGTGCCTTCGGTCCTGGCGGGTGTAAAGGACCCCAAGGAGGTTAAGCGCGGGGTTTGCGCGGCGGGGCACAAGGCGTTTTATGCGGATGATTGGGGAGGTTTGCCTGACAAGGAATTTCTATCGATGCTGAATCCCAAACTCGCGGATCTGAAAGACCGGTTGTATGAGAAAGCCTACGACGCCTCTGAGAAAGCGGGCGAGTTATGTGGTGAATGGGCTACTCGATTGGGACTTCCAGAAGGGGTAGCCATCGCGATCGGTGAGTTCGATGTTCACTACGGAGCAATTGGAGCCGGAGTGGATGAGGGGACATTGGTGAAGGTGATTGGGACTTCGACTTGCGATTGCGGTGTTGTGAAAGCGGACAAAGAGGTCGCGGACATTCCCGGAATTTGTGGTATTGTGAAAGGAGCCATTCTGCCCGGCTACTATGGCATCGAAGCCGGACAGTCTGCGGTGGGTGATATATTCGCCTGGTTTGTCAACCATGTCTGTAAAGGTGACGCGGATACTCATGTCGCGCTGACCAAACAAGCAGAGGCTTACAAGCCAGGAGAAATTGGTCTACTCGCACTGGACTGGAATAATGGAAATCGGACCATCCTCGTCGATCCGCTTCTGACCGGGCTGTTGGTCGGACAAACCTTGCATACTTCCCAAGCAGAGATCTACCGAGCCTTAATCGAAGGAACCGCCTTTGGAGCAAGGATGATCTTGGAGCGTATTGAAAGTTTTGGGGTGCCGGTGAGTCGCGTGGTCTGCGCAGGAGGAATCGCAGAGAAGAATCCGATGCTCATGCAAATCTATGCGGATATTACCGGAAGGGAGATGCTCATTTCTGGAAGCTCGCAAACCTGTGCCCTTGGCTCTGCGGTTTCTGCTGCCGTTTTAGCAGGCTCGGCTCTCGGGGGCTATGACGATTTCGAAACGGCTCAGGCAAAGATGACTCGATTGAAGGGTGTGAGCTATCAGCCAAATCCGGATTCGCAGGCGGTCTATAATGAGTTGTTTGAATTGTATAAGCGATTGCATGACGCATTTGGCGGTGTGACGGAAAGCAATCTAGGAGGTGTGATGAAAGATCTGCTCGCAATTAAGGACCGAGCCCGAAGATAGGCATTTCTGTTAGTTATGAAAAACCTTAACAATTTAGAGCTCTGGTTCGTAACGGGCTCGCAACATCTGTATGGTCCAGAAGCGCTGGCTCAGGTCGCGGCGAACTCTAAGGAAGTCGCTGCGGAGCTGGATCAATCTATGAGCATACCCGCGAAGGTTGTATTCAAGACCGTAGGGGAGACGCCTGAAGCAATCCGATCGATCTGCCTCGAGGCGAACAACGCTGAATCTTGTATCGGCCTCATCATTTGGTGTCACACGTTTTCCCCGGCCAAAATGTGGATTGGAGGCCTCAGTATTCTGAACAAGCCTTTCGTGCATTTGCACACTCAGTTTCACAGGGACTTGCCGTGGAGTACGATTGACATGGACTACATGAACCTTCACCAGGCCGCGCATGGCGATCGGGAATTTGGTTTCATGTGCACGCGCATGCGCTTGGAGCGAAAGGTCGTGGTGGGGCATTGGAAAGATTCGGAAGTCCATGTGCGTATTGGAGCCTGGACGAGAGCGGCGAAAGGTTGGCATGCGTTGCAAGGAGCAAAAATTTGCCGTATCGGTGACAACATGCGGGAGGTATCTGTTACTGAAGGGGACAAAGTGGCAGCCGAAGCTCGTTTTGGCTATTCGGTTAATGGATACGGCGTAGGTGACCTGGTGGAATTTGTGAACGGCCAGTCAGACTCAGATATTGACTCCCTCTGCTCGAAATATTTTGACGAATATACTGTGGTACCGTCGTTGTTGAAAGGTGGTGATCGTCATGATTCGCTTCGAGAAGGAGCGAGAATAGAGCTTGGGTTGAGGGCTTTTCTCGTGGAAAAGGGCGCGTGCGGATTTACGACTACTTTTGAGGACCTGCACGGCTTGAGGCAACTGCCAGGGCTTTCGGTGCAGCGACTCATGCGTGATGGGTATGGATTTGGGGCTGAGGGTGATTGGAAAACGGCGGCCCTAGTGTATCTGATGAAAGTGATGGATGGAGATTTGGATGGAGGGACGTCTTTTATGGAGGACTACACTTATCATCTCCATCCTGACGGGCATAAAGTGCTAGGATCCCATATGCTGGAAATTTGTCCCAGTATAGCCTCTGCGAAGCCGTCCCTGGAAATTCACCCATTGGGCATTGGGGGGAAAGAAGACCCAGTAAGACTCGTGTTCGATGTAGCGGCAGGGCCCGCGATCAATGCCGTGATCGTCGATCTTGGAAACCGGTTCCGGCTTTTGGTTAACGATGTAGATGTGGTCGACCCGGACGAACCTCTGCCAAAATTGCCTGTCGCTCGGGCCGTATGGAAACCTCGGCCTGACTTTAAAACATCGGCAGCTTCCTGGATATACTCTGGAGGATCTCATCACCCCGTATTCAGCAAAGCGTTGAATTCAGAGGTGATGGAAGACTTCGCATCAATTTCAGGTATTGAATTTTTGCATATTGATCAAAGTTCGACCGTTAGCGAAGTGCGAAAAGAGCTTCGAAACAACGAAGTGTTCTACCATGCGAACAAGGGTTTTTCCTTCGCAGGATAACGGTCAGTTGCTACTCTAGAACCTATGAGCGAATACCAATCTCTAAAAGAAGAATGCTGCGATGCCAACCGCGAGCTGCCAGCAAGAACTATCGTTGACCTTACGTTTGGGAACGTCTCGGTAGCGGATCGCAGAAAAGGGGTGGTGGCCATTAAACCAAGCGGAGTCTCCTACGAGGGGTTAAAGCCGGATGACATAGTCGTTTTGAGTTTGGACGCGAAGCCAGATCGGGATCACATTCTTGATCTTGAAAAATATCGAGTCGAAGGCTCTTTAAGACCCTCTTCCGATACTCCCACTCATGTAAGGCTGTATCAAGCCTTCGATGACATCAATGCCGTCGTGCATACCCATTCTCGAAATGCGACGGCCTATGCGCAGGCCGGCGTTTCAATTCCATGTATGGGTACCACTCACGCGGACTATTTTTACGGGGACGTTCCCGTAACCAGGCCCATTTCAAGTGAAGAAATTTCCCGCCATTATGAATGGGAGACCGGAAATGTTATCGTAGAGAGATTTGAAGATCTCGATCCCAATCAAATCAGTGCCGTATTGTTCCATGGGCATGCTCCTTTTGTATGGGGACCCACTGGCGAAAAGGCGGTTGAGACGGCCTTCGCCCTGGAAATCATTGCCGAAATGACGATGAAGACGCAGTTGCTAAAACCGGATGCGGCTTCATTGTCCCGCGCCCAGCTAGACAAGCACTATCTTCGGAAACACGGTGTCAACGCCTACTACGGGCAAAAGTAGTGATCAAAAGGGCGGCGCTCTTGTGGTTCACTGCCGAGCGACTCGGTGTAAGATGTTAGGCATTGAGTTTTTAGATGCGCTCTAGCAGCCTCACGCGGAATGCCAGGTTTTTCTGATAAAAGCGTATCCTCTTGGTTTTTTGAGCTTTCAGAGTCTTTAACTGCTGGATTCAGTCCTGCAGAATCCGTGAGCATGGCGGATGGGATTCCCAAGAAGATCGGAAACTCTTTATCACAGCGACTTGAGGGGGGGCTTAAGCTGGACTGCGGCCTTCGACCAGCACTGTCCATTTCTTGAAAGTGGAGAACGCTCGATCATCGCTGCGGCAGAATTGTCAGGAAACTTGCCCGCAGTATTCAAAGAACTGGGAGAAGCGAGAAAGGAAGCAGCCACCTTTCAAAGTCGGATCAAACTAGCCTCTTTGTACCCGATTGTGATCCTGCATTTTGCCGCGCTTCTCTTTCCACTGGAGAATGTGGTGGATGGAAAGATCGAAGCTTACCTCGTGAGTGTGGGCATGATCTTGGTCCCTCTATGGGCATTGCTTGCGCTTCTGAGCATTGCCTTCAAGTTGTCACCACGGTTCAAAAAGGGACTCCAGTCGCTTTTGCCGATAGTGAGATCATATTCGATCAACCGGGACCTTGCTCGATTCTGCCGTACCTTTGCGGCCTGCGTGCGTTCGGGTGTATCCGTTGAAACGTGCTGGCAATGGGCCTTGGATGCGGCTGATAGTTCACGTTTGGAAAAAGAAGGGCAACTTGCTATTCGAGCCATAAAGGCCGGACGTCCGGCGAGCGACGGATTTGTGGATAAGGGCGGGTTTCCACTTGAGTTGAAGCAGCAGTACCGCATCGGTGAGCGGACGGGATCGCTGGACGTCAATATCGAACGGTCAGCCGAGATGTATTCCAGTGCTGCCAAGAAACGACTTTTCCTAGCCACCCTCGTCTATCCTCAGGCCTTGTTTCTGGTAATAGCGGTGTTCGTGGCGATCAAAGTGATTAGCTTCTACAAGGGCTACTTCGATGGAGTGTTTGATATTCTGGAGTAGTACTTGCTTTAGCGACAAGTTTCGCAAACTCCATAGAGCTCGAGGACATGGGTGACTTCTGAGTAGCCAAGATCCGAGGCGAGCTTTTCCAATTTAACCACTTCGCAAGTATCCAGTTTTTCAGTGCGGTGACACTTTCTGCAAATGATATGGTGATAATGATGCTGCTCCGCATTTAGCTCGTAGAGCGATTTGCCCGATTCGGTTGGCATACGGTTTACGATGCCCGCATTCTCAAAGGCTTCCAGGTTTCGATAGATCGTTACGAGATCGAACTCCTCGGCACCAAGTGCTTCGTGAAGCTCGTCGGCGGAAAGCGGTTTTGAGACACCGACTAGAAGTTGCAGCAAGGCCTTTCTCGGTTCGGTGATTCGCAAGCGCTCCTTTTTTAAGCTATCGATCGCAGCATCAAATCTGTGAGTTGAAGAAGACATGTCATTTTTAAATGTGAGGGATCAACGGCTAATCTCAATCCTTTAAAGTACTTTGGCCTAGTATCGTTGAGCGGGCATTGTAATTGGCAAGCAACTCGATGGCAATCACTTAGCTGAAATAAAGCGCTTTCTTCGATCGGTTTGATAAAGGTTTTTGGGGAAATACACGTCGTAAGTGGGTGGGTTGTCTTGATTTGGCTGTGAATTCTGCTTTGAAGTAGCGAAGGAGATCACTCGATTTAAAAATGCAAGGAAACAGTATTTTAAGGTTTATCTACAAATTTGTGGTAGCGGCATTCGCGCTGTTTGCATTTAGCGTAATCTACAAGCACTTCGTCTCTAGTGAAAAGGGACCCAACATCGTTGTTTCCGATACCGTTGATCTCCCAAAGGGGTTGCTCGAATATGAGCGAAATACGATTAGCGTGTTCCAAAATGCATCGCCTTCAGTCGTATTTGTTCATAACGTACAGCAGCGGCGCAATTTTTTCTCGTTCAACGTGACAGAAGTCCAAGCCGGTACAGGTTCGGGTTTCTTGTGGGATCGCGATGGTCACATCGTTACGAACTTCCATGTGGTTCAGGGAGCGTCTCGAGTCGCCGTTACTCTGATTGACGGCAACACTTACAATGCGGCAATCGTAGGGGTAGAGCCCAGAAAGGATCTGGCGGTCCTAAAGATTGATTTAAAAAAGACCAATGTCGTTCCTTTTGGGGACAAGGTTGCCAATTCCGCGGAAGTCCAGGTTGGGCAAAAGGCGCTGGCTATTGGGAATCCTTACGGCCTGGATCACACTCTGACAATAGGCAATGTGTCAGCCTTGGGTCGGAGTATGTCGTCAATCGTAGAAGGTATCACAATACGTGACATGATCCAAACGGATGCTGCGATCAATCCAGGAAACTCCGGGGGACCGTTGCTGGATAGCCAGGGTCGGCTGATTGGGATGAACACGTTAATCTTGAGAGATTCAACCGGAATTGGCTTCGCGGTTCCCTCCAATACGATTAAACGTATCGTCGATCAAATCATCCGTTTTGGAAGATCCGTTCAATCGGGGATCGGAGTATCTATTTTTGAAGATCGAATCGCTCGATCCATAGGAGTTAACGGTGTGATTGTTCGAGAGGTCTATGACGACTCTCCCGCCCAAAAAGCGGGCATGCGTGGGACGTCTCGAGACCAGTATGGAAGGATAATTGTGGGAGACATCATCGTATCGATTGATGGTGAGCCAATAGCGAATTACGATGACATGTACAATGCGTTCGACGAGCTGAATCCCGGTGAGTCCGTGGAGGTCGTCTTCTTGCGGGACGGGGAAGAACGCACTGAATCGATCGATGTGGTTGTGGTCACGGACTAGTCGGTTCGCTAGAGTTTACGAATTTCCTCCAGCTCCCGAGGTCGGTGATATCTCGAGCTCCTTCTGCCGCCCACGCTTCGCAGAGGAACCCTTTTACGTAGGATCCGTCTTCGAGTTCGATGTTGCCTAATCCTAGCGGTGGCGGTATTTTCCCAATGAAAGTGCTCCATTGAGTTTTAGGCAGGTTCCAGAGTTCAATCTCAATGGGGCCACCGTTCTCAGCATCTTTGACGAGCCCTGGTTTAGGAGGGGTCGTATTAGGGAGGGCGAATAGTCGGTAGCGGGGAGATGTGTGGATTGTTTTTAGATAGACCGAACCCAGCTCTCTCAACTGAGAGTTAAGGGGAAGTCCGGACATGTGAGCGCCACAGACCGCAATAGGCACGGAGTCGTATTCAGCAGGGGCGAGTTCTGGATGTCTTTTGACCTCGGACTTTCCCAGATTCAATCCGCTTTCGCTGTGAAGTCGATTTGCAATTTCGAGAAGGTACTCGTCGTGAAATGCGTTGGCGAACAGGGTAACCCCAAAGGGAAGCCCGTGCTCAGTAAAACCTGTGGGCACCGCGATCGCTGACAGGTCCAAGAGGTTCATGAAGTTCGTATAGTATCCAAGATTTGAATTTAATTGAATAGGGTTAGACTCAATTTCCGTTTTTCTATAGTGTGTTCCAGCAGTAGGCGTAGCGACAAAGTCGACCTGAGATAGAATAGAGGCTGCTCTTTTTCTCGATGCCTGTAGTTTATACATGGCGTCAAAGGTTTCCACTGCGGTGCCGAGATTCCCTTTCTCAATGACCTTGCGTGTGGTGGGAAGCAGCGAATCGGGTGAATTCTCGATTAAGTCCTTCGTTGCCCAGTATCGTTCCGCTACCCAAGGCCCTTCGTAGAGCAATTTTGCCGCTTCTAGGAATGGGCTAAAGTCGATCGTCTTCCTTGTGTGGCCTAGTGATTCGAGTCGCCGAATGCTCTCCAGGTAAAGTTCTTGATACGATTCGTTACCGAAAAATTTGAGTTGCAGAGGATCAGGCACACCGAAAACAGCCTCGTCTTTGGGAATCCTGCTAAGTGAATCCAGTTCTTTGGGTACCTCCCTCGAATAGGGATCGTCGAAGTCTTGAATCGCAGCGACATTGAATACTTTCTGCGCGTCATGCGCATTGAGGGCAAAAATGGAAACGCAGTCGAGTGAGCGGCACGCTGGAAAGACTCCTAAGGTACTGATGCTTCCCTTGGTGGGTTTGAGTCCGATCAAGTTATTGAAGCAGGCAGGTACTCTGCCTGATCCAGCGGTGTCGGTGCCGAGTGAAAAGGAAACCTGGCCCAAGGCTACCGAAACCGCTGAGCCTGAACTAGAGCCACCTGGAATGTATTTAGGATTGAATGGGTTGTCTGGGATGCCATAGGGTGATCTCGTGCCTACGAGGCCGGTCGCAAACTGATCTAGATTTGTTTTCCCAATGGGTATGGCTCCGGCATTGCGAAGAAGGGAAACGACGGTTGCGTCGCTCCCGGGAAAGGACCTGAAGTCAGGGCAGGCTGCGGTCGTTGGGAGGTTGGCGACGTCAATGTTGTCTTTGATCGCGAAGGGTATTCCGTAAAGGGGTAGGGAATCGGCTTGTTTGTCTTCTAGCTCACCCGCCTGTCGGAGCAAATTCTTTTCGCTATCGACTGATATCCAAATTTTGGGGTCGCCGTCGGAAATTCGTTGGAGAACTTCTAAAACCAATTGAGTCGGAGTTAGCGACTTCGATCTATAGCGTTCTGACAAGGTGGCAATATCGAGCGAAACTGTATTCATGGCGCGGAATGAAAAGCGACTTGGATTAGTCGGTTCTAACGAGGCAAAGGTTCTGGCCATTGCTTACGGACGCTCCTTCTTGGCAAAGCAATTTATCAACAATTCCTGAGCAACTTGATTCAATACTGATCTCCATTTTCATCGACTCCACGATGATCATGGTCTCTCCGATCTCTACATGGTCCCCAACTGCGACATTGATTTTCCAAATATTCCCCGGAACGTGGGTAGGGATCCCGATGGCGCGACCGGTTTTTTCACGAAGAATCCTCATGAACGCCCGATTGGTCAATGGCGCGGGTGCGGCCAGATTGAAGACTCCCTCTAGGGATTCGTCTTCGATGAGAAATTTAAGGGCCCTTGCGAAATCGAGTTCGTGTATCCAAGAAACCATTTGCTCTCCATCGCCGATCGTTCCTCCAAGCCCCATGCGGGTCAGCTGAGCAAGTCGTGGGTAGACGCTATTGCGGCCATGGCCTAGGACGAGGGAAGTGCGCAGGGCGACTTTCCGCGTATTCGGTAGTTTAGATTCGAAAAACGCATTCTCCCAAGCGCGGCAGATACTTACGGAAAAGCCATGACCCAAGGTACCGCTCTTCTCCGTCTGTGGATTCTCAAATGCTTCCTCGTAGATTGTCGCGGAGGATGCATTGAGCCAAATCCTTGGAGGCATTTGGCAGCATTCGATCGCCTTTTCAATGGTCCGTGTAGATTCGAGACGAGAGTTTAGTATTTCAGCCTTGTTCTTCCGGTTGTAGCGACAGTCCACGGAGCGTCCTGCAAGGTTTATCACAGCGTCAACCCCTTCGAGGTGACGCGCGATCTTCTCGGGGCTTCCGGAAGTCCATGGGACTTGTTTAGTGCAGGCAGTGTGTGCTTTCGGATCCCGAGTGAATCCAACGGTCCTCCAGCCGACCTTGCGGAAATAGTGATCCGTTGTTTTGCCGAGAAAGCCGTTTGCTCCAATTATGGCGATTGTCTTGGTAATCATGACTAAAGTATTTAAAAATTCAGAATATTATGAAAATTAAGACAAAAAAACTACGATAGCAGCTTGAGCAATTTGGGAACGAGGGCGCTGCGTTCTTTGGAAGCGACCTTGTCCATGATCGAGTTTGCCAGCTCGACGAACTCGTTCAGTTCTTTGAGCTGATTACTGAGGGCTTTGGCTTCCTTGGTTCTTATCCGCTGGGCTCGTTCGACACAGTTCTGCAGCACTTTGCTCGCCGGTTCGGTTTCACGGCGTTTCCGCTCTCGAGCAACGATACAGAATATACGCCACACATCCTTTTCCGCTTCGTAGTAGTCTTTGCGTTTTCCTTTCAGAACGACATTGCGGACAAGTCCCCAACTGGCTAGCTCGCGAAGGTTGGTGTTAGCATTGCCTCGGCTAATCTCCAGTTTTTCCATCACCTCGTCGGTGGTCAAAGGGTCTGGCGAAACGAGTAGGAGCGAGTGAATCATGGCCATGGTGCGGTTCACTCCCCACTGGCTCCCGAGCGCTCCCCATTGACCGACGAAGTCTTGTTTGATTTGATCGAGCTCTTTCATTTTCTTTATCTTTCAGTAATTAATGAAAATTAAGAAATGTCAACCTGAATGAGGGAAATAGAGTACTTCAGTGTGCATCAAACTGCGACTGATGGAAAATTGTCGCTAGGTGTCCAAACTATTAAGAGGGCATTGTAAGGTATTATGATGGGGACGCTAGATCAGCATTCCATAATAGGATAGTCTCATTGGGCGGTTGGCTCGCGATGGGGCATCCATCCCTGGTCCGCCAACCAAAGAATCGATTGTTCCTGCCATCGCTCCCACATGGCGCCTTTGTATCCGTTTAAGCCGTGACCTCCGCTAGGAAGCTCTAGGTATTTTGCTGGTATGCGTTTCGCAACGAGAGCGTCGTAGAACATTTGGGAGTTCAACGATGACACCACTTTATCATCGACCGCGTGGGCGAGAAAGGTGGGTGGGGTCTTGGACGTGATTTGCAATTCGTTGGAGAAGTGTTCGACGAGGGACTGATCGGGGTTCTGACCCAGAAGATTCGCTTTGGAGCCGGCATGTGCCTCATCGCCCATTGTGGTGACTGGATAGATGAGTAGGGCGAAGTCCGGGCGGGAGCTCACTCTCTCTACTGGATCCGCGGCGCTGGGATTGCCCAGATCGAAGTGGGTAGCCGCGGTGGATGCCAGGTGCCCGCCGGCGGAAAATCCCATGATGCCTATCTTTGTGGGGTCGACATTCCACTTCTGTGCGTTCACTCGGACTGTGCGAATCGCTCGTTGCGCATCGAACAAGGGTCTGAAAGCATCCGATTCGGGTAGTCGGTATTCCAGTACAATACCGGTAATGCTGTGCGAATTGAGCCACCGGGCGATGCCAGAGCCTTCGGGGCCGGTTACGAGGTTCCGGTATCCCCCTCCGGGGCAAATGATGACAGCGGTTCCGTTTGGCTGGTCCGGAAGGAAGCAGGTGATGTATGCGTTGTCCGTTTTCGTGACCCCATCGCTGGCGTAGACCGGTTTTTGCCAAAGCGGAATTCTTTCCGTTTCGGGTTTTGCAATCGAAGGAACCGAAGCCATGGCAAGGAAAAGCAACAGATAAGTGGAGTGTTTTAAGCGTCCGAGAGAGATCATGTCCAAGAAAACGGTGAATAAGTGTCAATTATTAGCCGAGAAGGTAGGTCGTTGCCTTACCATTTCACAAAGTAGAATTAAGGTAGATAGATTCAATGAGAAGTTAATTCGAGAAGGTCACTGGAATTCCTCTTGAAAATATAGGCTGGAGGAGATTGCTTGGTAGTATTCAATGTGACGGTCCTCGTTCGTTGGATGGGGCTATGCGGTCTTATGGTGAGATCGGTGAGAACGACACGTGTTAAGAAGGGAAATTTGCTATGAGAAGACAGAAGAAATCAACAATCGCTTTCAGTGTGGTGTGGGTGCTGGTTATTCTAGCGATTCCGGCATGGGGGCAAAGTGGTCCCGATACGGGAAGACCCAGTATCACGGTCGAGTTTGACAACGAATTGGTGACCTTGGCGAAGGGTTTTGAAGAGGCATTCAAAAAGCTTCCTGCGGGTCCAAAATTTGCGGTTGTCAAAACTCCCGAGGGACCGGTCTACTTGAAAGACAGTATTCGTGCACTGGAAGCGGCGGGTGGTGTAGTGTTTCTTCGAATGCAGAAGGGTGTTGTTCATGCCGTTAACGCAGGCGATTTGATTAGGATTACCAATGAAAATCCGAATTCGAAGCGCTAAACCGGTTTGGGAATCTTTCGAGTTTACAGGTGTCGGCGGTTGGGTCGTATCGATGATAGAATGTAATAGAATATGAAAAATGTGGTTAAGATTTCTATTCTTGGACTGATTGCGAGCTATAGGGTTTGCTTTGCGGATCCTTTAATTGTGGCCCATCGGGGCGCTTCGAAAGATGCCCCGGAGAACACGATACCGGCCTTTGAGCTGGCGTGGCAGCAAGGAGCGGATGCCATCGAAGGCGATTTTCATTTCTCAAGGGACGGAGAAATTATCTGTATACATGACAAGGATACCCGTAAAACATCGGGCCAAAATCTAAAAGTGCGAAAGTCTACTTTGGATGAATTGCGCCAATTGGATTTCGGCCAGTATCACAGCGCTGGCTACGCAGGCACTAGGGTGCCCACGTTAGCGGAAGTCTTCCGAACCGTTCCCCAAGGCAAAAAATTCTACATTGAAATCAAGAGCGGGCCGGCAATTGTCCCGAAACTAGTCGAGGAAATAGCGAAGTCCGGTCTGGACGAAGATCAGATTGTGGTGATTTCCTTCAAAGAGAACGTGATTCGCGCTCTCAAGTCCAAGGCGCCTCAATACAGGGCAATGTGGTTATCCGGGTTTAAGGAAACGGCCTCGGGAAAAAAGACCCCGTCCCTTAATCGCATATTAAAAACCTTGAAGAAAATTCGCGCAGATGGGTTTAGCTCCAGCAAAAGCGGAATCGACCCGTCGGTTATCAAAGAAGTGAAGGCGCGCGGCTACGAGTACCACGTGTGGACCATTGACGACGGAGAAACGGCAAAGCAACTCGTCGAATGGGGTGCGCAGTCGATTACGACGAACATCCCCGGCGAAATGAGGGAAATGCTTTTCGAAGAAGAGACTCAAGGGCGATGAGTGACGACGAGTCGTTCTATATTAACGACTACATAGAGATTCCTGATCAACTTAAGTCGTTCGAAACGGGGAAGCCGATTTCACACTGCGTCGACTGTGGTACGCGGCTGCTCGAAGAGGGTCCGTCGTATTTGATTCAGAAGGCGTATCGCAAACCCGAAGTCCTCGTTGAGTATGCTCAGTGTTTTAATTGTTACGAGGAGCTGACCGCTTCCTCTTCAAAGCAAACGATGAGAGACATTTGGAATTTCTTTCTCGATTCGTGTGACTTTGAGGGGAGGAAGCAAAGGCTACTCAAAGAGGCGCCGCAAGATTTCGAGCCATGGATCGAAAACTGTCTCACCTGCGGAAAAGGAAAGGACGAAGTGACTACCTATACATTGGTTTGGCAATGCGAAGGCCCTCATTTGCTGTTTTACTATATGCCTTATCTGATTTGCGAGGAATGCCAGATTCGCATGCAAAATTTGATGTCCACGAAAAGTCGTGACATTTGGGACCGCTGGTACGAGGACCACATCGGCACACCGTCTGTCATGGAAAAGGACTACACGCCGGGGAAAGTTGTGCTGGTGTGATCGAGATTGGCTTGATGGCTATGCGATTGCAACAGTTCGAAAGTAGCTCAGTGCTTCAGCCTGAGCTGTATCCAAACTTAGGAGCGGTTTTATACCGCGATTTGCCAACAGACCTTTTCCCAAAAAACATCGCGGTATAAAACCGCTCCTACGAGCTTCTTACGCAGTTGCTTGAGAATCAGTCTTCGCTCAAGCTCCACCTAGACAAGTTACCGGCCTAATCAGTATCCACGGAATCTATCAATCCTGCTTCCGCAAAGCGGAATCCAGCTCGCGCTAGCGATCCCTTTTCTAAACAAGATCAACCAAAATTTTTCCCCTACGTGGTCTCGTCCGGGCGTTGAGTTTTCAAAAATCGAGATACGCGGCGCTTCGCAACAGACTTCGCCAAGGCTACGACCGTCAAGAGCGAAGGCCCTACATTGGGTGTTCTATCAGGGAGTCTTTCTCAATCGAGATGAAAGGTCTCTTTTAGATCGACGGCGGTCGGACTATGGTCGGGGTTGCTGTCCATGATGTCGCCCATATGGGTCCACCATCGCTGGCAGACTTCGGTGTTAGCGATTGCGGTCCAGCGTGCCTCGTCCTCGATTTCGGCGTAGGCGAAAAGCTGCAGGGTCCCTTCGTGTAGAAAAATGGAGTAGTTGGAGACACCATGCGATTTTAGGACGGCTTCCAGTTCGGGCCAAATAGGAGAGTGGCGTTTGATGTACTCTTCCGTTTGGCCAGAGTGTAGTTGCATGACAAAAGCTTTGCGAATCATGGGACTCAAGCTTGCTAGCTCTATAGTCGCTGGCAACGAAAAGGATGGTCGAAGTGCCGTTTGGGACAGAGAGTTGATCTTGGTAGCAGGCGATCTCCGAGATGGCTTGGGTGAGAATAGTGATCGTCGTGTTTTTGTTCTATTGCGGGAGGATCGGTCAAATGGCTTTGCGCTTGTCGGGACTCAATGCTCGGGCGGTGATTGTACTAGGAGGACCGGGCCGATCCTCTCTTCCAGGGTGAGGTGGAGTGTATTATGGCTGGGGCACCAAGGTTAGCCTTGCGAAATCGTGTTCTAACAGCCTAATCGGTAGGCAATGAGTTCGGAAAAACAGAAGAGAAGCGATTTTTTCAGCGAGATGCGTGGCTGCACGCTGACGATGAAAAACGGCTGGATGCGTCAGGCCGTAAAAACGGAATTCCGGGGAGGCAAGGACGCTCCTTATTTGCCGAACGAAAAAAGTCCGATTGTCATGATCCTGCACGGAGGTGGGGAAACGAATCTGTGCAATCTTCATCACCGAAAATTGGCCGAAGAAATGGCGTCCCACCTTTTCAAGACGCAGGGCTGGGTGACTGCGATCGAGCCGGTAGCGGCGGTTACTGACGCGATCTCGATGGGGCATTCCTACGACGACGACCCTCGCATCGGAGCGATGGGGCTTTCTTTGTTTTCAAGAGAAATATTTGCGAGTTCGATTGTGCAGCAAGTTGAGATCAACCGGGTGGACGCCGTGATCATCATTACCGGTTGTGACAAGACGGTGGCTGGGGGAATGTTAGCCGCCTCCTGGCTCAAGGACTTGCCCGTGGTTCTCGTGCATGGAGGCACCATTCGAACGGGATGCAGTCTGGCCGGAAAGTCGATTCAGATAGAAACCGCGACCGAAGCGGCAGGCAGGCTGGCCACAGGAGAGATTACCAAGGACGAGTACGAGGACATCATTTTGAATGCGCTTCCCTCGCCGGGAGGGTGCGGGGTCATGGCGACCTCTAACACCTTGGCGGTGTTAGCCTCTACTTTGGGCATCTCAGTTTTTTCGAGCGCGAGCACACCTGCGATGGACTCGAATCATGTCGATGTCTTTGCTCCCAAAATCGATGAGGCGATACAGGCGGCCGAGGCGCTCGTCCGGATGTGGAATGAGGGCCAAACCGTTGGCGATATTGTGGATGAGCGATCTTTTAGCAACGTGGCCACTATGCTGCATGCGATTGGAGGCAGCACCAATGCTGTCATTCATCTTCCTGCGATCGCAGAAGGCTTTGGGGTCCCTTTTGGACTGGAAGAGATTCGAGCGAAGTCGAATACGCCGGTTTTGCTGAATTTGTTGCCCGCTGGAAAATTTGTGATGGTAGATCTCTACGAGAAGGCGGGGGGACTGCCTCCGCTGACCCGCTACATGATTGAGCAAGGACTGCTCGATCCAGAAGCGAAGACGATTTCAGGAAGAACAATTGGCGCGGACGTTGCGGATGCCCCCAATCCTCAATTCCAAGACCCGGATACGGATGTGATTCGCTCTGTGGAATCTCCTCTTAAGGCGAGGTCCTCGTTGGTGATTGTTAAGGGGGACCACTCGACCGACACGACCGCGAGTATTGCGACCCGCGGCTGTGTATTCAAAGTGAACGCTCAACAAAGGGTACTGGAAGGCCCCGCCCGCGTATTCGATATCGAGAACGATGCTGTGAAAGAAGCGTTGAGCGGAGGGATCAACGATGGCGACATCATTGTGTTACGTTACCAGGGAGTGTCAGTGGGTTGCCCCGAGTTATTAAGACTTACGGCAGCGCTAACGGGCATGGGCAGTGACTCGCGCATCGCAGTCGTTACAGACGGGCGTCTATCTGGAGTGTCCAGAGGCACGTTGGTCGTTCATGTCGAGCCTGAAGCGTGGAAGGGTGGTCCGATCGCTTTAATAAAAGAAGGCGATATCGTCCGTCTCGACGGAGACACAGAAGAACTCTTTGTAAGGGTGAGCGCTGATGAGATGGCGCAACGTAAGAATGCTTGGAAACGCCCTGAGCTAACCTTGCCCCGAGGACCGATGCGAATTGCTTCACAGATCGTGCGTCCGCTGGAGGAAGGCGCTTTATGGTGGCCAAGGGATTGATACTCCGCAGCTGGTATTTAGATCTTCCAACCTTTGCGAGGTTTGGGAGAGGACATCAGTTTGGTCGCTTCACGGTCGCTAAGGATTTTTCCTTTGGCCGGGTCCACCTTAAGGTCACGGTTCACATGTAGGGCGATATTTCCGTAGTGAATCACTTCAGTGATCTTGGCGGCGTATTCGAAATTTGAGCGCGTCTTCTCCTCGCCCTTGCATGCCAAAATCCAGTTTTTCATGTGGTTACTCCGTTTGCTTGCTTTGGGCAGGGTTGGGGCAAGTTCACGGAAATGGGATTCTGGAAAAATTCGAGGTGAGCTCGCGTGGGAATTCATCATGACATTTGCCTTAGGTCCGTAAATAAGGGTGCCGCCGCCATTGCTTCCCAGTTGCCGGCTGGATTCTAGATCCTTGGGGCGTTCGGGTCCAAATTCCGAGCCGCTGTACCATTTGAAAGAAATATCGCTATTTCCTTTCCGTGGAAATCGATAGTCGATTTCCGCATGCTCGGGAAAATTGTATCTGCTTGGACCGGTGCTTCGAATCTTGATGGATGAGGGAAGAGCCAGGTTGAGGGCGGTGTAAGGGGCGTCCATGTTGTGGCAGGCCCAGTCGCCCAGCGAGCCATGTCCGAATTGGAACCACCAGCGCCAAGAGGCGGGGCAATAGGCGCTGTTGTAAGGAATTTCTGGCGACGGTCCTAGCCAGAGGTCCCAGTCTAAGGTATCGGGTATGGGTTGAGCTGCTGGCCGTACTTTGGCATTTGGTCGCTTGCCGGTTGCGTTCCAAGCGACGAGCGATTCAATATCGCCGAGAATGCCTGCTTCGATCCACTTTTCCAGAAGTTCGATACCTTGGCCGGAATGCCCTTGGTTGCCCATTTGACAGGCCAGTCCCGTTTGCTTCTCCAGAGAGGCAAGATCGCGGCACTCATCGACGCTGTGAGCAAGTGGTTTTTCCACATAAACGTGCTTACCGGCAAGCAGGCACCAGCGAGCTGGGAAATGATGGGTATGATCGGGGGTGGAAATGACGACGGCGTCTATCTCTTTGTCGTGTTTATCGAGCATCTTCCGGAAATCGCGAAATCTCGGAACCGACGGACACATCTTGTAGGATGACTCTGCCTTGGCGTCATCTACATCTGCGAAGGCGACCATCTTAACCAAAGGATCGTCTTTAACCGAGGTGAGATGGCGAGCCCCTCTGCCTCCGACTCCGATAAAGGCTACTCCGACACTTTCGTTGGCTCCGACCGTTTTGGCTTTCAGGATATCGAAGCGAAAAACGGAAGCCGCACCGGATGCGACCGCAGCTTTTGTAATAAAGGATCTTCGAGTTAGCGTCATGCCTAAGGGGCGAGAGGTTTTGAGTATTGGAAGCGTAGGTCAGGGAAACGTTATATCCTCTGTATCTTTATATGCGGGCCTAGCAAATGATTTATCTCAAGATTCTCGGTCGCGCTTAGAATCCCAGTTAACAGAATAATTGGGTAGGGGTTTGTGGCCTAACAGGGATCGCCGTTGGCGAGCAGGATTCCGCTTTGCGGAAGCAGGTTTGATAGATTCCGTGGATACTGAGTAGGCCTGTAACTTGTCCAGGTGGAGTTTGAGCGAAGACTGATTCTCAAGCAACTGCGTAAGAAGCTCGTAGGAGCGGTTTTATACCGCGATGTTTTTTGGGAGAATGATCTGTTGGCAAATCGCGGTATAAAACCGCTCCTACGTTTGGATACGGCTCAGGCTGAAGCACTGAGCTACTTTGAAATTTCTTGAAACGTGTCCTTGTTGGCGGCTTTCTACACCACTTCCCAGCCTTTGCGGACGGGTTCGTTTATGTACTGGTCGGCTTCTGGCAGTCCCTTGGCTTTCATGTTCTTCGCATCCCATTCGATCTTAGCTCCACCCATTCTCACAGAAAGAACTCCGAGGAGGGCGATTTCGGTCAAACGCGATGCGTATTCAAAGTTTGAGCTCGCTGAGGGACCTCCCTTTATGGCGTCGATCCAGTCGCGATGATGTCCGCCGGTTCGACGAAGGGTCTTCTCTGGTCGCTTAATGGATGTGCGCAGTTCTTGCGGGAATATACGAGGTCCGCCACCAGCGCCATCGCACTGGATCGTTCCTTTGGTTCCCTCAAATAGAAGTCCTCTTTTCGATAGATTGAAGTTTTCGGGAAACGACTCGTGATGGTCGGGCCTTCCGGATCCCGCATACCAGGTAATCTTCATGTCCTTTTGTTTTCCTTTGGCTTTGAAGTCAAAGTATCCAAGTTCCCCATGCGGCACGATTTCCTCGTTGCTTTGTCCGATAGGGTAGATTTGGACGGATTCTGGCTCCGCCAAGTCATAGGCCCAAACGGTAGCATCCATATCGTGACAAGCAAAGTCACCAATGGCGCCACAGCCAAATCTCCAGAAGTCTCTCCATTTCACAGGAGTATAGTCATCGTGGTAGGGGATTTTTTCGCGGGGTCCCAGCCAGAGGTCCCAATCGAAGTCAGGTTGGGGTATGGTGCTACCCAGAGGCAGACCTTGGAGTCCATTTGTCCACCGAGTGGCATGGCACCAGGAATGGGACTCTTTCACCTCTCCTAAGGCCCCGGCTCTGAGCAGTTCTACCACTTGCCGGATCCCTTCGGAGCTGTGGCCCATGTTTCCCATTTGCGTCGCGACACCCGTTTCTTTCGCGATTTCGGCTAGTTTGCGGTTTTCCCAAAGATTGTGGGCCATCGGTTTTTCCACATAGACGTGCTTGCCAGCCCTCATGGAATTGGAGGCCACAAAGGCGTGAGTGTGGTCGGGGGTCGCGCAGAGAATCGCGTCCAGCGACGACTCCTTCTCCAGCATCTCACGAAAGTCGACGTACTCGGCTACTTTATAGTTGGGGGTCTTTTTTTCGAAATGTTCTTCGATGATGTCTTTGACGGGGCCACGGCCGGCGATGGCCTTGTAGTAGAAGTCGTTCAGATTCCAGTATTCCGCCGGATCAGCGATAGCGGTCACTTGGACATCGTCGAGTTGGAGAAGCTGGAGCGTATTGTGTCTGCCCTGGCCGCCGACCCCTACGATGCCAACGTTTACTTTGTCACTCGGGGCGACGAAGTTAGCGCCTCCCAGTACATGGCGAGGGATGATGGTTGGAAAGGAGATCGCTGCTGCGGTTGCCGTAGCAGTCTTCACAAAGCTTCTTCTGGATGGCGACATATTGGATCAAATGGGTTGATTTCTGGCGGATGGGGAAAGAATCCGTTTTCTAGGTTAAGCGGCAATTATTTGCCTATATACGGTCGAGTCGAGCTTGGATAATTGCAAACCGGCTATTTTAGGGGGCTCACTTACGAAAGCGGTACTTATGGGCAACTACTTTGTACTTGCGAGTCAGTCTCCGCGACAACAGATAAGTACCCTGCTCCGTGCACATAGTCTCCCCATGCTCCCGAAAAACGTAATAGGTACATTGCTAATTATTTTTGCTTTGTGGCTGGGATCATTGAGTTCTGAACGCGCTATTGCGGAAGCGATGATTGCGCGGACGATTCCGGACGATCCCGATATCCCGGCGATTCGTTTGGAAAGGGGATACAAGCCAGAGATAAGGGCCTATCGTGTTGAGAATCCTCCTCGAATTGACGGCGTTTTGAATGACGATGCGTGGCGTAATGCTGAAGTGGCAGGACCATTGATCCAGTACCGGCCGAAAGCGGGGACGCCGATGGATCAACAGACGGAGTTTAGAGTGGCCTATGACAGTAGCAAAATCTACGTTGCGGTTTGGTGTTGGGATTCGGAGCCGGACAAAATCGTCTCACGCTACATGCGTCGTGACGACAGCATGCGTCCCGACGACTATGTTATCATTTCGTTGGATACATTTAACGATCAGCGAAATGGCTACTGGTTTCGCTTCAATCCGAATGGCACGCGTCAGGACGGGATAGTCAGCAACAACTCGAACATCAATGTTCGATGGGACGGGATCTGGGATGTTAAGACGAAAAGAACCGAGGAAGGATGGTTTGCTGAAGTGGCGTTTCCCCTGAATACGTTCAGTTTTGATCCGGATTCCACGGAATGGGGCATGAACCTTACGCGTAATTTGAAACGATTGGATCAGCGAGGTATTTGGTCATCCCCGCGTTCTTCCATCCGATCTTATTACATGGCGGAAGCGGGAACCATCAAAGGACTGTCCGGATTGAAGCAAGGGCTAGGCCTTGAGTTGAATCCCTACATTCTTGGCAAGGAAACGGAAAACCGGGAAACCGGAGAAAGTGAATTCGAATTCGATTGGGGAGGGGACTTTAGGTATCGGATTTCGCCCAAGATGAGCGCTACTCTTAGCTACAATACCGATTTTGCTGCTGCAGAAACGGATGCCCGCCAAGTCAACCTGACTCGATTTTCTCTTTTCTTTCCGGAAAAGCGCCGTTTCTTTCTAGAAGACGCCGGCGTATTCACGTTTGGGGGACTGGAAGGAAGGGTTCGTCGTGGGGCGAGGACTAGTCCGGTATTTCTGCCTTACTTTAGTCGGCGTGTCGGCCTAAACAGTAGTGGCACAGTGGTTCCCCTTGTAGGGGCGGGGAAACTCTCGGGGCGCATTGGAGATATCGATATCGGCGTTATCAATGCGGTTATAGATTCCAGTTCCGAGTTGGACAGTCAGAATATCTTTGTCGGCCGAGCGACGAAACAGGTGCTGGACCAGTCAACGGTGGGGGTAATCATGACTCACGGAGATCCCAATTCAGACTATGACAATCTACTGGTCGGTTCGGATTTTCGTTATCTCAACAACAATTTTCTCGATAAGTACCGACTCGAGGCGAACGCCTTTGTGCTCGGAACGCAATCGGACGATCCGGACTTTGACGACAGTTTGGCCCCAAGTTTTGGAGGGAACGTGATCATTCCGGCGGACGATTTTGAGATAGACGGCTCTTTTCTGCAAATCGACGAGAATTTCAATCCCGCCATGGGTTTCTCTCCACGCCGCGGAATTCGCCGCTTTGCCTCGGTCCTAACCTATCAGCCTAGACCGGACGACATCGAATGGCTACGGCAGTATTTTCTCATCTATGAAGGGGAGTATGTAACTAACCTGTCCAATGAGCTCGAGTCCTCACGACACGAGCTCACACCGTTGAGTTTCATGTTTGAGTCTTCGGATAGCGTTTACGCTCGATACGAGAATTCCTTCGATGCCCCAACCCGTGACTTTGAGATATCAGATGGAGTCGTGATTCCGGCCGGTGACTACGATTGGAACCGGGGCATTTTGGGAATCCAAACTGCAACGAGGCGTACGGTAAACATGGAGCAGGAATTTAGCTTTGGAAGTTTTTACGATGGGGACCGAACCGAGAGCAAAACTGAAGTGAATTACCTCCCGTCCAAACACTTTGGAACGACGATTGGTTATACCCGGCAAAACGTAACGCTTCCCGGAGGCGACTTTAGTGTTAAACTGGCGTCACTTACCGCACTTGTAAATATCACACCGGATTTCACCTGGTCTAACGTTTTTCAATACGATAATATTTCGGATACCTTAGGCGTAAACAGTCGATTGATTTGGGAGTACCGTCCAGGGAAGCGAATCTTTCTCGTCCTCAATCAGAGCTACCTCGATGAACGAACTGGACTGGTCCTCAAACAAATGGATACAACGTTGAAACTGAGCTCGATCTTCCGTTTTTAGATCCTCACATTCCAAAAAGTAGCTCAGTGCTTCAGCCTGAGCCGTATCCAAACGTAGGAGCGGTTTTATACCGCGATTTGCCAACAGACCATTTTCCCAAAAAACATCGCGGTATAAAACCGCTCCTACAAGCTTCTTACGCAGTTGCTTGAGAATCAGTCTTCGCTCAAGCTCCACCTAGACAAGTTACCGGCCTACTCAGTATCCACGAAAACAATCAAACCCGCTTCCGCACAGCGGAATCCTGCTCGCCAGCGGCGATCCCTGTTCTTAACAAAATCAACCTAATCCTTTTATGAAAAGGGATCCCCGACACATGTTATTCTCAGTATCTTCGTTGAGGTGTCGGCTTGCGCCTCGGTACGACAAGCTCATGGCAAGCAAGTCGGGGAGCAAGGTGGCTACGCCAGCAGGTTTTAGGACTCAGCTACAATGACTTCCTCTCAATCCAGATTGTTGAGAGGCATTTTTATTCTCTCCGGTTAAATACCTCGAAGCTCATGACGGGCGTAGCCTGAAAGGCGAAGACTGTTGTCGCAGACCCCGATCTGTCGGTGGCTTCGTCGCTGACTTTGGTAGGGAGGACCGGCTCGGTCCTCCGTATTCGAATATTGGAGGATCGAGCCGATCCTCCCTACCTGTAGAAGTGCCTCTGGGCTTGCCCTGGGGATCTTTATTTCGCGTCTGGTTCGCTCGCTTTGTCGCGATCGTCGCTGATTATGGAGGCGGGGACCTTGACAACTGCTTTGGTCGTAGAAGCGGCGGCTTTGGTCCCTACCTTCACTCCCCCTCTCCCCGCAGTTTTCGCCACGGTGACGCAGCCGGTCGCAAAGAGGAAGGTTGCGAGAAGGAGTCCAAGGGAACGGGCGTCGAGAAATTTCACAGGCCTCTTCGTAACGCTGAATAGCTATAAGTTCCTATTGATCGGGGAAATATGAGAATCTTCCTGTTTGTTCTTCTAGGCAACTTTCAGATGTATTTTCAATGGCTTTAATAACCTGAAGTTTGTCGTAGACCCCCGATTTGTCGGTGATTCCGGGGATATTTGCTTTGCTGGTGTGGATTGCCAGGCCGTCGATCCTTACCGGACGGGAATGAGGCGGATTTCCTTCAAGGCGAACTCCGCGTCGGGTAGGGAGTGTTCCAGCCGGAACACGGCTTTGGGAATTTCAGATTCGATTTCAATGTTGCCGAACTTTCGTTTGCGAAAGCGGTCCATTCCGTTCGAATAAGGAACGGCTCCCGTTATAAATGTGTCATTCATGTAGAGAATAAAGGGTCTTCCCGCATGCTCGTCTTTCAAGCCGGCGTTGCCAAAGATGTCGTAGAGGCCGGGTTTGATGTCATAGGCGGTCCACTCGATCGTATCGCCAGGCCGTATCCATTCGATGGCGTCGTTTTCTGGATTGTAGTAGGCGGAGGAACCGGAGATGATACCCCGCTTGGCTGCCAAGGAAATTTCACCGTTCGCTTCCGGCCGGATATTCAATGTCTCGTTGGATGCGTTAAGAAAGGCCAGGAGATCCGCCATTTGTTGTGGATTCAGTCCTGCCTCTAGTCCTTCGGGCATGAGTGAAAAGGTGTTGCTTTCCAGTGAAGCGAGGCTTTGCCGGTTCAGCGTTTGCGGGTGTCCGCCAATGGTAGTGAGGGTTACGGTGGTCGCTGTTTCCTCCGATAGTATGCCTACCGCGGTCTCATTGCTATGGGTTGTCGCGATCAGCTGAATGTACTTGTTCTCCACGGCTCGATTCGGATCCAGAATCGCGATGAGGAGCGACTCCGGCGATTTGTCGGAGAGCGCGGCGATATTGGGGCCTACGTCAACGCCGATCCCGCCCATCTGGTGACAAGTAGCGCATCGTTGCGAAAAATGTCCCCTTCCCGCAAAAGGATCTCCTGATAGTGTAAGTGCTGGAATGTATGCTTCCACGACTTTCTGTCGGTCGGAGTCGATGGCCTGGTTAAAGGTGGCTAATGCGCTTTCCCGTATGGCTTCGTCGCGATTTCGTATGAGCAAGTTTTTCTGGACAACAGAAAATGACTTTACGATTTCAGGGCGTTGCGACGCGGTTGCGAGGAGGTCGAGAGTCCACGCTTTTCTTGCCAGGAGGGTCTTGACAATCTTGTCGCGAATACGGGGGGAACTTTGATTCCAGTTTTTCAGGAGTTCTACCGGGGTCTCCGATTCTAGAATACTGGCCAGACTGTCAATAGCGGCGAGTTGAAGTTCAGTAGGATTTCGAGGGTCTAGGCATTGCGAAATAATGGAGACATCTGAACCCTTGTCGCCAGGAAGAAAAACGATCGTCTGCAAGGCGAGTTGCCGCAGTTTGATAGGGGCATTGACATCATTCAGAGTGTCGCGGATCGAGGCGAATAATTCTGCCTCCTTTTTCCAGAGATCTGGGTTCAGATTTAAAGATTCGGTATTCTCGTTTGAAAACCGCTTCATTGCATTTCGGTAGTCCCGGTAGGCTACGATGTGCTCTTCCAGCGTTTTTTCTCCTGTCTGAGTTAGAATTGTATTCAGAATCCGGGTGGCGGCATCTCGGTTTTGGGTGCCAAGCGCAGTTTGGGTGAGACCCTTGAGAAAATCGCTGTATAGTGGATCGAGGAGTTGGGATCCGAGGCGATTCCCCAGCTCGTTTTGATGGGGTATCGCTGAGCTCAGGATCGCGGAGCTTATAAATGGGTCATCCAGGTTTTCCTGAGTCATGCTATAAAGCGTTGAAGAAGCCCGTGGATCTGAAGTCTCGCCGAGTGTGTAAGCTACCTGGATACGAACCTGGGCGTTCTCGTCGTTAGCCAAGGTGATTACTTTATCCAGTAAAGGCTCGCTGGCTAATTGCTTTGCGCTGAGTTTTACGGCCTGGGCTCTCACTTCAGCGATCGAATCATCTAAAGCTTTTAGGAGTGTTGACTCATCCAGGCTGTCGCGGAGGAAAAGTGTCCAAAGGGCCTGGATACGATTTTTAGGAGACTGACCACTCGAAGCCACTTGCCGCAAGGCGATATCGACCTTCTGGTTTGAGCTCGAAACAAGCAACTGTTGTGCCTGGTCCCTTTGCCACCGAATATTTGAGTGGAGCTTTTCAACCCATTGTTCTGGGCTCATTGCACTCATATCCTGAGGCTTGTCCGGTTTGCTCCCCTTACGAGAGATTCGGTAAATACGTCCTTTGTCGTGCCCCTCGCGCAAGTTCAACTTTCGCTGCCAGTCTTCTGGAATCCATTCGGGGTGTTCGATGGCAATCCGATACATGTCGGCCACATAGAGAGCCCCGTCAGGACCACTCCGGATTGCGGTGGGACGAAACCAGTTGTCGGTGGAGCGAAGAAACTCGGACTCCTTTTCTTCAGACGCTCTTTCACTTCCAAAGGATGTCCCCTTTGGATGCATGATTGCCCGTGAAACGAGGTTGTGAACTGGCTCGGAGACAAAGGAGTTTCCGAGGAAACGGTCACCCAATGCATCATCGTCGTAGATCATGAAACCGCAGGCGGAGGTAAAGCGGTTGGCCCGTTCGTAGTCATTGAAGCGGCTAAGCGTTTTGCTGATTGGATACACTTTTCCCGCCTGGGGTTCCTCGGGGAGAAATGCTCTAGGACTGGCGTAATTGACATGGGGATTTCGGCTCAAGTAATCATCGTCCAGGGCATAGTGCCATCCAGGCCAGGAATTACTGTTGCCGAACCAGTTTCCCCAGGAGTCACGGTTGCGCCCGAACTGGGATCGCCCCATAACGGACTCGATTTCGCCAGTCTCAGGCCGTATCCGAATATCGCGACCGTCTATGCTGACTGACTGGTCTGAGTTGGCCGCTCGAATGTCTCCGCCACTGTCTCCGTTGGCCAAATAGATCCAGCCATCCAGTCCCCATTGCATTCCGTTGACGAGATGCTGCTGATTGCCTAAGTTGAATCCCGTGTATTGCATCGATATATCGTCCGCAGTTCCATCCCCGTTGCTGTCCCGGGCAAATAGTAGATCCGGGGGTGAGGTTATCAGTACCCCGTCTTTCCATGGGAAAACGGAAGTAGGGAAAGGAACTCCATCCATAAAGAGAGTTGACTGGTCGTAAACTCCGTCGTTGTCAGAGTCTTCCAGGAAACGGATATGACCTCCTCCTTGTCCATTACCGTCCACTCCAAGCGGGTAGTCGACCATTTCGACCACCCACATGCGCCCGTCGGCTCCCCAAGCGATATCAATCGGATCTGTTACTAGCGGCTCTGCCGCAACCAGCTCGATCTGGAGGTCCGGATGGATTTCCATAGTCGACAGCGCGGCCTCTTTTGAGATTGGCGCGGGTATCAGGCTCAAGGTCCGATCGGAATAAAAGACATGCGGAAGTTGCTGTAGTACCTCGTCTAAAACAAGATCTTCCGTATCCGGTGAGAGACGAACGGGCTTGTCGTAGTAATACATGGAGCGATCGACCTCGTATCCTCCTTCATCATACAAGCGTTTTGAGGGGATGTAAGAAGGGGCAGCATTTGCGTAGGCGTTTATCCAAATACGTTGATCGTCGAATCGCTCCTTAAGCTTATGGGAGTAGTCCACGACCACTTCACCGGCGAGGAAGACCATGGCTAGTTCGTCGCCGAAGGTCCATGTCTGAATAGGATAGTCGATTGAGGTGGGAAGTTCTTCTCCCGCGTCGAGTCGTTTCAGGATTTGCTGGGCGTAGTAGGCGGTTCTTTCTCCCGAAGCGGCGTGCGCTTCCCAGAAAGCTCTTTCCGGAAGCGGATCCAGGGGAAGGGTGATGTGATCGATTTCGGTATGGGGTATTTGGGTCAGGGTTTTCAAATCCGTGCCTAAAACCCGCTCGACTTCATCCACTAGGCTTAGGGCGTTTTTCTCTACATCCTCAAAGGAACCGCGGGGATTGGGATTGGAGTCCGCCCCGCAGCCAATGGCGATCATCGCGGAAATTCCAGGATAGCGTTCCTCAAGGAGTCTTTGGGCTTCGCCCGCCCAATCGCCATGTATGTCCGTAAAATTTCCGCCCAAGGTCGTGCAATGGCAGGCATAGTTGGCTAGAACCCCCCGTAGATTGCCCGCGGAGTCAGTAATCTTCATCACCGGAAGCGAGCGGTCGACCGGTCCATCCGCTTGAGTTCCGAAGCCAGTCCATATTCCGTTTTCGAGTACGCGCCGATTACCGGCGAAGCCGACCTCGCCTTGACTCCATGAAAGGCGGCCTGGCTTCCGGTCGTTCAGGGCCAGGCGACAGGCGTCGACGACTTTTGAAATTAGATCATCCGAATAGCGATCAATGACTGCCCAATGGTCGGGTGGGATATCTTCCATGAAGATGGGATTCAGTACGTCGCGAAGGTGGGGTCCGGAGTGGGTATGGGTGGCGCAAAGCGCTAGATTCGATTCGGGAATGCCCAGCTCCTTCACGACGTTTTGGGTCAGCCATGAAGGGATTCCCACCAGATCGAGCGTGACGAGAATCGCTGTGTCCTCGGCTTCTCCAATGGCGAGCGCCTTTGCCCAGAGCTGTCCAGCAACCCCCGTCGAGAGACCCGTTCTCCCGCCGTATCCGCTCATACGGATCGGTTCATTGGGGGTGATATTGACCCTCCCGATCCCAATAGAGAGAGTGTTTGCTTCGCCGTTGAAAGAGGCAGGCCTGCACGAAACCAGGCTTATGAGGCCGGCCAGGAAGAGAATAGTCGGAAGGGTCGGGCGTTCCATATGGCTGATTGAGCGGTTTGGGAAAAAATAGCCTAGAGCGCGACGCTATTCCTAGGCAAGAATTCTCCAACCCTTTTTGGCTTGTTTTGAGGGTTAAGGCGGGGTCGCAAAGTATTTGTTGTGAAGAGAGTTAATGAGCTTCGTCCATATCTATTGCCTTGACGGTAACCCTTTTCGATCTGATTTGGTTAAAAATGAGTCTTCGCGTTGATACATGGGTTCTAGTTGTCGCCGGGTGTCTCTTTGCGAGCGGATGCGCGATTCATCGGGTAAAGGAGAAATCGGCTGTACCAGCGGTAGCAGTCATGCCGGAATTTGAACAGTATGTGGAAGATGCCTCCAGCGCCGAAGATTGGAGTGTGGCTTGGTGGCGGTCTTTCGGTGATACGGCCCTCGATGAGCTCATTGAGAAAGGATTGGATTCGAGTTTCGATCTGCAGCGATTCGCCGCCCGGATTGAACAGGCAAGCGCTTTAGCTAGCCAAGCGGGTGCCCGACTCTATCCCACGGTCGATCTGACTGCTAGCGACGAATACCAATGGGATGGGGAAACAGTGGCTTCGGATACACGGGATCGCCAGGAAACGACGCGGCTAGGGTTTTTGTTTCGCTGGGAACTGGATTTTTTCGGGCGTCTTTCATCGGCCCGCAAAGCTCGGCTTTTTCAGCGGGAAGCCAGTATTCAGGATTGGCTGGACGCTCGGCTGCTGTTGTCGACCGCCATTGCCGAACGGTATTTCGACATCAAGGAAACCCGGCGGCAATTGGAGGTGCTTGGCGAGCAGATTGTTATCAACGAGTCCTTGCTCAAATTGACGACTTTACGCTTTGGGCAAGGGCAATCTTCGGTGGTGGCCGTATTGCAACAGCGAGAGCAGCTTGACGAAACCAAGGCTCGGGTACCCGAAATTGAAGCAAGGATAGGGCAGCTACAGTATACCTTGGATGCCTTGTTGGGCCTGGTGCCGGGTACAGGTAGTGTGATTCTGGATTCAAATTTTTCAGATTTACCGTCTTTACCTGAAATAGGCATACCTGCCTCATTGCTACAGCGTCGGCACGACCTAAGAGCGATTCAACAGCGCGTTCTTGCGCTTGATGCGAATGTGGGCGAAGCGCTTGCGGAGCAACTTCCTGCCATCCGGATCGGCGGAGGGCTGGATTGGAGAGGCGATCCCACGTTCGGCGATGAGATTACCTCAGCCTTTGCGAGTCTAGCGGCTCCCTTGTTTGCGGCTGGTGAACGTCGCTCAGAAGTGAGGCGGCGAAAAGCGGCTCTAGACGAAGCTTTGGCGAGCTATACTGACCAGTTCCTGTCGGCTTTGGTCGAGGTAGAGTCCGCCCTCTTGTTGGAGCGCAAGCTTGTTGAGAGGCTGGAACTTGTGGAGGCCCAATTGGATACAGCGCAGCGATTGTTAGATGAATCGCGCAACCGATTCAGCCAGGGTTTAACGGACTATCTTCCGGTGTTTACCTCGCTCAACATTGTGCAGGTCTTGGAACGCGATGTGGTGAGTAGCCGCAAGGAGGTTCTGAGTTCTCGCGTCGCTTTGCATCGAGCCCTCGGAGGTCCTATCCTCGATCCCGAAGTCCCTGGCCTAGTTTCTCTAGTGAATGAATAAGAAATCAAAATTCGGAACCTTTCTGCTCATTGTCATTATCCTCGTTGTGGGAGGCGGACTCAGTGTACTGCTTCTCTCGACCGGTCCTGAAACGAAACCGGAGGAAAAGACGAGTTCAGCGAAAATCGTGCAAGTCATACCGCTTAAATCTGAAACAAGACATGTGTCGATCAGCGCGTACGGAAGCGTGATTCCGGCAAAGAAAGTGGTTATTAAGCCTCAGGTATCAGGACAAGTAATACGCCAAAGCGATTCGGTATCAATTGGCGGGAGAGTGCAGCAAGGCGATGAGCTGATTCGGATTGATTCGAAAGACTACGAACTGTCACTAGCGGAAGTGAAATCGAACCTCGAACAAGCCCGATTCGAACGGGAAGTTGAGAGTGGGAGGCAAGTTATCGCCAAACGAGAGTGGGACGAACTCCAGTCTGACCTAGATATGGAGGATGTGAATCGCTCATTGGTCTTGCGCGAACCTCACTTGAGACGGGCTGAGGCTTTAATGGAAAAGGCGACCAACGACATTGAGGTAGCAGAGCTTCAATTGTCTCGGACGGTCATCAAGGCTCCCTTCAATGCCATGGTGGTTGAGGAGTCGGTCGAAGTGGGTCAACTGGTGAGCCCGAGTTCGGAAATTTGCGAACTGGTGGGCACAGACGAATTTTGGATCCAGGTGACTTTGCCCTTTTCCCAACTGAAGTGGATTCAATTTCCGGAGGGCGACAAGCCCGGGGCAGAAGCGAAAGTGGTCCTCGATACGGGAGATGGTCAAAGCGCCACTTGGAAGGGACGCGCAGTACGGTTGCTGAGCGATTTGGATCCACTGGGACGGATGGCTCGACTGGTGGTTTCAGTTGAGGATCCCTTGGGAATCGAGAAGCGTTCGAATGGAACGCTCCCCTTGCTCTTAGGCAGCTATGTCGAGGTGCTTATGGATGCAGGAGAGTTGGAAAATACGATCCGAATACCGCGGGAAGCCTTGCGGGAGGGAAGTCAGATTTGGGTGGTCGGATCCGACAACCTTCTAAGAATTGTTCAAGTTGAGGTTCTTTGGCCTGAGAAAGACACCATTCTGATTTCCAATAATCTTGAAAAAGGCGATCAATTGATTGTAAGTGATTTGCGAGTTGCCTTGCCTGAAATGGTAGTCGTGCCTCAGATGTCGACCGCCTACCCCGATTTAGTTAAAGCAAACTTATAGGAAGGATCCCCCATTATGAATCGCAACCCGTACAATGATACGTCTTCCGCTACCGGGTTAATCGCCTGGTTCGCCCGCAATCCAGTCGCGGCAAATCTGCTTATGCTGGCCGTAGTGGTCGTTGGCTTCGCCGTGGCCCGCAACATCCGCCAAGAGATTTACCCGATTTACGAAGTCGATACAGTTGTAGTCAGTATGCAATATCGTGGAGCCAGTCCGGAAGAAGTGGAGCAGTCTATTGTCCTGCCCATAGAGTCGGAGCTCCGGGGTATGGAATTGACCCGCCGGATCGAATCGACGGCATCCGAAGGCAGAGCTACGGTCGAGGTGGAAATCATGCCGAGCTTCGACCGGAATCGAGCTTTGCAGGAGGTGACGGCTGCGGTTGCCCGAATCAGCCTCTTCCCCGATGAAATCGAACCGCCCGTTGTTTCGCTGGGTAGCGACCGGCGTCGGGGAGTCAACTACGTGGCAGTTTGTGGAGATGTGGATGAACGGACGCTCGCTCAATTCGCCCAGGAAGTAGAAGATGGACTACTGGCTCAACCTGAGATTTCGCTGGTTGAAATTTCCGGAGCCCGTCGACCGGAAATTCTGATCGAAGTGCCACAGGCGAAATTGCGCTCCCTTGATTTAACTCTGGGCGAAATTGCTCGAGCAATTGACCAGTCCGCTCAAGACGTGCCAGCGGGCACCATGAAGACTACGGGTGGGGACATCCTGCTCAAGACGACCGAGCGTCGTTACTTTGGAAGCCAATTTGCCGGCATTCCCATTAAAAGCAGCAACTCCGGAGCTGAGATCAAGCTAGGGGACATCGCAACCATTGAGGACGGGTTCGAGGAGACAAAGCGAGAGTCTTATTTCAACGGAAAGCCGACTGTTTCGATTTCGGTAATGGCTTCCGAAAATCAGCCACCGATCACGGTTGCGAATGCGGTAAAGCGCTACATCGATCAGATTACACCTACCTTGCCCCCTTCGGTGCAAGTGGAAATTCGATACGATCGGACGGAAGACTATCAGGAGCGTATCAACTTGTTGAAATACAACGGGACGCTCGGATTGATCCTTGTTTTGCTCGCCCTAGGATTTCTTCTCGAGCTTAGGGTCGCTTTTTGGACGGCTGTCGGAATACCTGTATCCATTCTAGGATCATTGATACTTTTGCCTTTGATGGATGCCAGTGTGAACATGATATCCGTCTTTGGCTTTATCGTGACGCTGGGGATCGTGGTGGATGATGCCGTAGTGGTGGGTGAAGACATCTTTCATAAAATAACCCAAGGAATGTCCCGTCTAGAGGCCGCGGTTGCCGGGGTGAAAGAGATGACCATTCCCGTGGTCTTTGCCGTCAGTACAAACATCATCGCCTTCCTGCCACTGTTCTTTGTTCCCGGAGAAAGCGGCCGTTTTCTCAAGGTGCTGCCAGCCGTCATCATCGCGGTTTTCACGGTGTCGTTGGTCGAAGTGCTTCTCATCCTTCCCTCTCATTTGGCGTTCGGCCGCAAGAATCCTCATGAGGGTTCTATCTTCACGCGATTTGACCAAGCCCAAACGCGGCTTCGCATTCGATTGGATGCGGCCATGGAGCGGTTTTATCGGCCCATTTTGAATACGGCCATTCGCTGGAGGTATGTAACGATGGCTGTATTCGGATCTTCATTGCTGGTTCTGATCGCCTATACGATGAGCGGTCGAGTGAATTTCACCTTCAACCCCACGATTGAAAACGACTATATCCAAGGCGAACTGGAAATGCCGTCGGGTACACCTGTTGAAAGGACCCGCGAGGTGATATTCCAAATCGAGGCGGCGGCTAAGCGGGCGATCGAGAACATACCCGAAAAGGGTATTATACGTAACTACAATGTTTCTGTGGCCAGCCGCAATACCAACGGAGCGAGAGTGGCCATAAAGCTGGTGCCACAGGGGCAGCGAAAAATTACCGGTGCGGAGTTCGTTAATGAATGGCGAAAGGAAGTGCCGGAAATTCCGGATATGGAGTCCTTGTTTTTCGACTATTTGGTCGGTCCTGGGGGTGAGGCCGCGATTTACATTCAACTGGCTCATCCGGATGTAGAAACTCTGCGGAGAGCAGCGGAAGAGTTGGGAGACATGCTGACCCTGTATCCGGGCGTGGCCGACATCCGTAAAGGATTTGGAAGGGAAATGCCTCAACTTAGTTTCGAGATAAAACCGGAAGGCCAAGCGCTTGGGATTACGGCTCGCGACCTGGGTCAGCAGATACGCAATGCCTTTTATGGGGCAGAAGCGTTGCGCCAGCCCCGGGAGCGGGAAGAGCTCCGTGTTATGGTTCGCTTGCCAGAGAAGGACCGCAGGAGCCTGAGTGGCTTGGAGGGGCTTCTTATTAAAGGAGCCAATGGTGCCGAAATTCCAATCAATCAGGCCGCCAGAATTATTGAGACAACGGCACCGGTCCGTATTGACCGCGTGGATGGAGGCCGCGTCGTAAACGTGACCGCCAATGTCATTCCAGGGGTTACCAATGGGAATAAGGTTCTCAAGGCTCTGGAAAAGAAGGAGCTACCGGAATTGCTGAATCGGTTTCCAGGATTGCGGTATAGTTTCGAAGGGGAGCAGCGGGATCAGCGAGAGGCGACAAGAAGCTTAAGCATTGGACTAACCGCTTCCCTGTTCGCTATTTTTGCCATTATGGCTTCCATCTTGAGAAGCTACTCTCAATCGAGTGTGGTTCTTCTGACGATCCCTTGGGGATTGGCGGGGGCTGTTTTGGGGCATATTCTTCTAGGCTTTGATCTCAGTATTTACAGCGTTCTTGGCATGATCGCTCTGTGTGGAATGGTGGTGAACGGGGGCTTTGTGCTCGCTATGACTCGCAATCGATACATGGACCGCGGAATGAGCTCACGCGAAGCGATCATTCAAGCGGCACAGCGGCGATTCCGACCTATCTTTCTCACCGCTATCACGACCTTCTTAGGATTAGGTCCCATGATTTTCGAAACGAACGAGCAAGCGCTCTTCCTCGTGCCTATGGCTATATCCTTGGGAGTCGGGACGCTCGCATCATCGATCGTAGTGCTGATTCTGGTACCCGTAGTTTTCGTGGTGTTGGACGAGATGCATGAGATCGCAGGGATTAAACAGGAGTCGCCTCCAGAGCTTGAGCCAGAAATGGCGGGCACGCCGATGCATAGAGAGGTTCAGTAGAATCTTTCTCCGGAAAACAGCAATTCTACCGCGTGGCTTTATTCCGCTTGTTTTCCTCGAATCGGTCGCCTTTATTGATCGACCTAGTTGTAGGACCAGCGCTTGCTCTGTACCGCGTTCGTAAAATCATCCTACCTGTGCGGCAGGGCACGAGTGCCAGCCCAGCCTTTGATTTGACGCGAAGATTTTTTACCTATGAAAGCTCTAGAATTAATCGAATACGAAAAATTTGAATACAAGGACATTGAGGTTCCTCAGATTGGACCCAAGGAGGTTCTGATTCGTGTTGCGGCCTGCGGGATTTGCGGGAGCGATGTGCATGGTATGGATGGTTCGAGTGGACGTCGGATTCCTCCTATCGTCATGGGACATGAGGCTGCCGGGACGATCTCTGAGGTGGGTTCCGCTGTTGGGGATCAATGGAAGGCTGGCGACCGTGTGACCTTTGACTCGACCGTGTATTGCGGTGAGTGCTGGCATTGCCGACGTGGCGAGGTGAATCTCTGTGATAACCGCATGGTGCTCGGTGTGTCGTGTGACGACTATCGTAGATACGGAGCCTTTGCCGAATTCGTTGCGGTACCGGCCCACATTCTGTATCGGCTGCCAGACAATATTACCTTCGAACAGGCGGCGATGGTAGAAGCGGTTTCGGTCGCGGTGCATGCGGTCGAGCGAACGCCGGTTCATCTGGGCGACTCCGCAGTGGTTTTTGGTGGAGGCATGATAGGGCTCCTCTGTTTGCAGACGCTCAAGGCGGCCGGTTGCGGTTTTACGGCGGTGGTCGATCTCGATGCAGGCAAACTAGAGACGGCAAGAAAGCTCGGAGCCGATCTTTGTATCAATCCCTCCGAACGAGATGCTCCTGAGGCAATTCGAGAGGCGACGGCCGGTCGCGGAGCCGATATCGCCATGGAGGCGGTGGGAATCGCTCCCACTCTCCAGGGAGCCATCGCTTCGTTGAGGAAAGGGGGTAGCTGCACGTTGGTAGGCAATTTGGCCAAAACCGTCGAGATGCCTTTGCAGGAAGTGGTTACGCGGCAGATTTCCTTGATTGGAACCTGCGCGTCGGCGGGTGAGTATCCTGCGTGTCTGGATCTGATTGCCCGTGGCGTGATCGATGTGGATTGCCTAATTAGCGAAGTGAAGCCTCTTGGAGAGGGTGCCGAATGGTTTGCCCGCCTGCACACAGGTAAAGAGGGGCTGACGAAGGTGATTTTGAAACCTTAGTGATTGTAGACGTGGTCGGTGACCGCGTAACGCGATCAGCGATCGCGTCTACAGCTATAGAATCATTTTGTATGCGAAAAATTAAGACAGGGATCATTGGAACTGGAAAAGTGGGGCATTTGCATGCCGCGGCTTTGGCTTCCAACGAGAAAAGCGATTTCACAGCGGTCTTGGGGCGGAATCCTGAGAAAGCGCAGAAGTTTGCCGACCAATACGGAGTGAAGGCGTACACGGATCTGGATGTTTTTCTAAGGGAATCCGGTGTCGAAGCGGTTTGCATCTGCACGCCGCATCCGGCCCATTGCGATCCATCCGTTGCGGCTGCGGAAGCAGGAATCCATCTTCTGGTAGAAAAGCCTTTGGCTTCCTCCCTTGAGGATTGTGATGCGGTTTTGGAGGCGGTGGAGAAGAGTGGAGTTAAATTGGGCATGCTCTGTCAGCGTCGCTTCTATGAGCCTTGTGCCCGGATACACGAAAGTGTAGAAGCGGGAAAGATCGGTAAACCTATTTTGGGAACCGTGACGGTGCTGGGCTGGCGGGACCAAGCGTACTACGATAGCGACCCTTGGCGAGGTACTTGGAAAGATGAAGGAGGCGGTGTCTTGGTCAATCAGGCGGTACATCAGTTGGATCTGCTGCTTTGGTACATGGGGCCGGTCGCAGAAGTGAGTGGCTTTTGGGGGAATCTGAATCATCCCAGTATCGAAGTGGACGATACAGCTGTCGCGTCAATTCGTTTTAAGTCGGGCGCCCTGGGACAGGTATTGGTGAGCAATTCCTACAATCCGGCGATCCATGGGAAGGTAAGCGTTCTCGGTTCGAATGGAGCGATGCTCGGAGTGCAGACGGATGGTGGTGCGATGTTCATCGCAGGAATGTCGAAAATCGAAGAGCCACCGCTCAACGATTATTGGACGATTCCTGGTGAAGAGAGTAAACTTGAAGAGTGGAGACGAGAAGATACGGCTCAATTCCAGCGGATCAATGCTATGGAACACTACCATGCCCTGAACATCGATGACTTCCTGGAGGCGATCATCAACGATCGTGAACCTTGCGTGAGCGGTCAGGCGGGTCGTGAAACGGTCGAATTGTTCACAGCCATCTATCGGAGCGGTCGTGATCGAAAATCAATTGAATATCCTCTGTATCCGGAATATGATAGAAGCGATTTTGATGGTCGGTTGAGCACGTAGTTAGTAAGGCTGACAGTCGCGCCATGCCGCATATTGTGATCGTAGGAGCGGCTTTACACCGCGATTGGAACAAGGCTTCCCCTTAGCAAGTCTCGAGATTTTTTCTGGTAGCGTGCGATCTCCGAGCGCCCATCGTCGTATCTATCGGGTGGGCGCTCGGAGATCGCCCGCTACAAAAGCCAGCAACTAATTAGGATGATGTTATAGGGATAAATCGTAGGGAAAAATTTTGGCATTCAATACGTCGAATACACTTCGTGGTAAAGATAAGCTACGTCTCCTTCCTCATTCCAATTAACTGCGACTGAGAATTGAATTGTGGCCGACGACTGAAGATAGGATGGTAGGAGGCGTTTTATGATCAACCGAAGATACAATACTCCAAGTTTACTAGCGATCTTTTCCCTTTTGGCTCTCCCGCTAGGAATCGTTCTTGCGGAAGGCCAAGGCATCTCCGCCTTATATGAGGGTTTACAATCAGATCGGTACTTGGGTTCCGTTTCGGTAGAGACCCGAATCGTGGAGAACCAGGTCTTTACGGAAGGTCCTGCGGTAGACCGTGCGGGGAATGTGTATTTTACCAACATCCCAATGGCGAAGATCTTAAAGTGGGACCCGAATAGCAAAACACTGACCGAATTTAGAACGAATTCAGGGAATGCAAATGGACTTAGGTTTGCGATGAATGGGGATCTTCTGGCCTGCGAAGTCGGTTCTGGACGAGTAACGCGAACTGACATGACCTCGGGAGCGACTTCCGTTTTAGCCGATCAATACAAGGGAAAAGGAATACAGTCACCCAACGATCTTGACTACGACTCAGGAGGAAGAATCTATTTTTCGTCTCGGGCAAACAACCCTGACTTAACGAAGAACAACACAAAAGCGGTTTATCGAATAGATCCTGATGGGCGTATTCATCAACTTCTCTCCGAACCAGAGATTCACATGCCGAACGGTATTGTGGTATCCCCGGACGAAAAGACGCTCTATGTGATCGAAGCCCATCCATCCGATGATCGGAATCGGAGTATTCTCGCCTTTGACCTCGATTCGAGCGGGTCGATCTCCAATCGACGCACCTTAATCAACTTATATCCAGGTCGAAGCGGCGATGGCATGTGTATTGATCGGGAGGGAAATCTTTACGTCGCGGCCGGCTTGCACAGTATCCGAAATGACTCCGAAACTTTGGATACGCGACCTGGAATCCATGTAATTTCACCGGAAGGGGCGTTGCTAGCTTATGCGAGGACACCGGAAGATACGATCACAAATGTCACTTTTGGTGGTCCGGATTTGAAGACCTTGTACGTGACCTGTAATTCGTACTTGTTGAGTATTCGCACGGAAATTGAGGGAAAGCGAACCTACCGGCCGAATCGGTAAGAGGAGGTAGGGCTGGCGCTGACGCCAAGCCGCATCGGTCGCTCAGCGTAGGGTAGCGACCTCTGGGCGTGCCGCATTGCTTTAAAAGATAGAACGGGGTTAGTTGAAATATTTGATTAGGCTCTGCGGCGGACTGAGGACAGTCTCGCCCTACCATCATAGTTATCGTAACTCGTAGGAGCGGTTTTACACCGCGATTGATTCTTACGGCTGCCAAGCTGGGGCTTGGCGTTCCCTGGATCGCGGTGTAAAACCGCTCCTATGGCCCCATGTGTCTACATCGGATGGGTTCTGCGGTATGTCCGGCGATCTCACCCTACCTTTTCAGGGTCTTCCACTTGTTGGCATCCCGGAAAACCAAGGTGCGGATGCGTGAATCGAGTTTCACATTGAGTGTATTCGCTTGTTGGGGAAAGGCGTCTCGGCAGGCATCATGACGTACTTTAATTACCGGTGGAAATTTGCCGGTGTATTCCTGGAAAACGAGAATCTGATCACCTTCAATCTGAGCGCCGACGAGGAGGAGTGAAACGGGGGTATCGGATTCGTCATCAACGATTTGAAAAGCAGTTTCCACGTGTAGAGCGAGTTTGGCTCTTCCCTCTATCGATTCAAGGGTTAGGTTTCCATCCGACAGAATGACCTGCATTGCCTCTTCTGCATCGTGCAGATGAAAGCGGTGCGTGATCTCGATTGTATCCGTATTTGGATTCCTCTCAATCGTCGTGAGTCCTTCCGGCGTTCGATGCGCAAAAAGGATTGGAGCGAACAGTAGGAGTCCGATACAAACAAAGCTTTTCCTGCCAAGGTTCATGGTTGCAAATAATTACTCCCCCGCTTTCTTGAGGGGCACTTTTTTTTCTGACTCGCCTTCGCCACCTTTGTTTTCTCGGAGCTTGGTCAGCATGTCAGCCATCATGTCGCGTGTCTTGTTTTCACTCTTATAGAGCTCGATGCGAGAACGTTGAATGCGGCTTGGAAAGTGATTGTTTGAGTAGTCTGAATCGGCAGTCTCATGCCGAGGATCGAGTTCAATCGACTTCATGGCTTGGTCACGAATCAGCATCTTTGTGATTTGCTTACTGTTGTAGCGCCAGATCTCGGCTGGAAGCATGATGAATTCTTCAGTATCGTCAGCATTGACGACATTGAGAGGTAATGGGGTTGGGAGTCCTCCCAGGTTCTCGAAATCTACAAAGTAAATGTATTTCTTTTCTTTAACGGCTCTTTCAAGCGTTTCACGCTCCCAGTCTTCAAGTCCTTCAATTGTAGTGGTGTATTTGTTACGATCTTTGTTAGTGACGGTAAAGGGATCGTTCTCATTGTAGAAATCGCTCAGCTCAGGTCTGCGCGCCAGTCGAGTCTTAAGACCTTCTTCGCGATTTCGAATCTGAGTGAGAGGTTCCGGGTGTTTCTCCGTGTGTTTCCCTCGGTTCAGATCGAATTCTATTTCAGGATCAAGGGTGGAAACCTGGTATTCGCGCGCATCTGTGACGGCGACGTCGACATGGTCCGTGCTGTAAAACCAGCCCCTCCAAAACCAGTCTAGATCAATTCCGGAAGCGTCCTCCATCGTGCGAAAGAAATCAGCGGGGGTAGGGCGCTTGAACTTCCATCGCTGAGAGTATTCGCGGAATGCGTGATCGAAGAGTTCGCGTCCCATGACGGTTTCACGGAGCACCGTTAGAGCAGCGGCCGGTTTTGTGTAGGCGTTCGGACCGAATTGTACGACCGAATCTGACTGTGTCATTATCGGCACCTGGTTTTGACTGGTCATGTAGCTCGATATCGAGTCTAGAAGGGGACGATTTCCTCTTTGGGGAAAATCTTCTTCCCACTCAAATTCAGCCACTTTCTGGAGAAAGGTGTTGATGCCTTCGTCCATCCAGGTCCACTGACGCTCGTCGGAGTTGACGGTCATGGGAAAGTAGATGTGGCCAATCTCGTGAATGATCACCAGAATCAGGGCTGATTTCGTGCTTCGAGCGTAAGTGCTTTCCGGTGTACTTGCTTCTTCGTCTTCTTCGCTGTCGTCTCCTTCGTTCTCTGCACCCTCTTTCCCCTTTTTTTGGTAGGGCTTAGGTCGGTATCCGTTGAAGGTAATCATTGGGTACTCCATCCCTCCTCGTAACCAGGTATTCACAGACTGGGCAGTCGGGTAAGGGTAGTCGAAGGAAAATCGCGAGTACACATCCATAGTATGAACTACGGCTTCGGTTGAGTATTGCGACCAGATTGGCATAGATTCGTTGGGGTAGAAAGACATGGCCATGACTTCAGAATGCTCTGCACCCTCCTGGTGGTGTACCATGGCATCCCAAATGAATTTTCGAGAACTGGCCCAGGCAAAGTCACGTACATTCTCGGCTTTGAATCTCCAAGTTTTGGTTCCGGTCGATTTTTCGTTCTCGTTCTCGGACGCCTCTTCTGGAGTAACAATATATACCGGTTTATCAGAATTGCGGGCCTCACTCATTCGTTGCCGCTGCTCGCTGGAAAGAACGCCGGATGCGTTTTGCAGTTCTCCTGTTGCAGATACGATATGGTCCTCGGGGACAGTAATGGAAACGTCGTAGTCGCCGAATTCGAGTGTGAACTCGCCTCTCCCCAAAAACTGCTTATGCTGCCAGCCAGCATAATCTGTGTAAGCGACGAGTCTGGGGAACCACTGAGCAAGAAAGTAGATATAGGTGTCGTTGTCCCTAAAGTGTTCGAAACCGTTCCGCCCGCCGATGCGCTCATTGTTGATGATGTTGAAGGCCCAGGCTATTGAGAATGTGTTACTTTGATTGGGCTTAAGAGGAGCCGGCAAATCGATACGCATCATTGTATCCACGATTGTATAATCGAGATCTTTGCCCTGTTTGTCTGTGACTGAGAGAATTTCATGTCCATGGGCGAGGTCGTCAAAATTCTGAGCCCGCGCGAGACTATTGTAGCTGAGTGAGTCACCATTGCTATTTGATGAAGCTGTTTCAGTCATGCGAGCCGTAGAGTCTTCTCTAAAACGGTTTTGATCTAGCTGAATCCAAATGTAGCGAAGCGTATCCGGAGATTGGTTCGTATAGTCTATTGTTTCCGAAGCCGTAATGCGGCGTAGCGTTTCATCCAGTTCGACTTCGATTTTGTAGTCAGCCCGCTGCTGCCAATACTGCGATCCAGGAGCTCCAGAAGCCGTGCGGTAGACATTGGGTGTGGGGAGATCTACATCAAGTTGCCGAAACGCATCGTAATGCTTCATCTTGGTCTGCCGAATAGCATCAGCGAAAAGCAAACTGGGAAATGAAAGTGAGAGGATTAAGAAGAATTGAATCAGTTTCATCTTTGACACGATAATTTGATTGAAAGTGGTCTCAACTTACATGAAACGGTGCCTAGGTACAGCGGAAACATGACGGCAATGACTCGGATTGATTTCTCGCCGCCCAGTTCGAAACTAAGGTTGTCAAAGTTCCGTGCCAGTCAGGGTCGACAGCTGAATCCAATCTCCCTCCCGGGAAGCGCTATCTGTCCCTTTGTTTCATTGGGGTTTCGTTGATTCTGAACCTTCCGGCTCTCGCTCTGCAAATGGCATTTAGTTCTCCAATGAACCGAAAGCTGCGCTGGAAGAAGACTTTCCTCCCTTCTTGAACGTGGGTTTCCCGTGAATCTAAGGAAACCAGAACGTTGAATTAGGAGAATGTTAAAAGCAAAACCTAGGAACCTGCTGGAGCAGCCGTACGGCTCCCCGACTTGTCGGGGACCCCTGTTTAATGAAATAATTGGGTTGAGTATTCGCCTTCTAGCAGGGATCGCCTTTGGCGAGCAGGATTACGATCGTTGCGTCACAGAAGCTACTTGAGCAGGGCGGTGATGCCCTCCTCGAGTTCGAAGAGTCGCCTGATTTCGGCGGCGGTCAATTCACGATTGAAACAGGAAATCTCGTCAAGAGCTCCGATATAGTTTACGCCTAGCCGAATCTGAGCCTCATCGAGATTCCAAGTGTAGATTTGCTCCCAGCCGGTTAGTGTGTCGTGGAGTTTACCGTCTATGTAGAGTTTGGCGACGCCATTCTTTCCAGGATTGTTGAATCCTTGAATCGTCATCACGACATGAGACCAGTGGTCACGGCTAAAAGGTGGATCCACAAGAGGGATGAGAGGACGTTCTGTATCCGATATTTCCTTATTGGGCTTGTTTTCGGGGTTCCAGTATTCTTTATCCGGAAACGCTCCCATGCGGAAGACGCGATGCGCGTCGAGACTGAAATCTACCCAGAGGCATCCATCGAGAGCCGAGCGCGGTGTGAGCTGGATGGGATCGGTGTATCCCGGACGAAGGTCTTCATCAGGACTTACCTTGATCCAGAAGGAAATGGTGCCAGCCCAGTCGCTCTTTTGGTGCTCAAAATTATGGGGCAGCTTGAAAAAGGCGCGAGTGCCACTGACTCCTTCAGGCGTATTGAATGTGATATGATCTCCGAAGCGTCCGCCCGGAATCAAACGGGCTTCGCTCGGTAAGCCGTCCTCTATGCGCTCCGGGTTGCGGGCGACGAGAGTGTACATCGTTGGGTCGCCTTTCGCGAAATCGGCATCTGGCCCATTGTTGAACGAAGCGTGAAAGGTGAGAGCGTCGAGAAGAGTGTTGGAATCGTTCGCACGGTCTCCGCAAGCGATGAGTAGAGCAGCAAGGGGTAGAAAGAGTAAAATACGGAACATGAATGAGGGGAGGATTGAGTCTTTATGGGAATATTTGAAAAGAGTCCAATCAAACTTGTTTTTTGAGTTTCTCATGCAGGACGGTGCCTAGTCATTTGACCGTTGGCGGTAGCTTTAGATAATATTCCATAGGAACGGTTGTTGTAGGTCGTCTCGTTGAGGCGACTAAGCTGTTCCTGATAATGGCGGGTCAGTGACCGCGCCCTACAACTGATCTTCTCGAAGGAAGTGGACCTTGTTAAAGCCAGTCGTTTGCTGCCTCATGCTTGCAGCGGGCTATTGGTGATATTGGCGGGATTAAAGGGAATGTGGTAATCGACCGTTCCGCTGGCGGGATTGATGACGTAGCCCGAGCGGGCGATGAGCTCGGGTCCGGGTAGGAAGGCGTCGCGATTTTTATCCAGTATTCGATTGAGGCGATCGTCTAGGTCCTTTTGCAGTGCTGCGTGCTGCGGTTGATTGACGAGGTTGTCCATCTGGAAGGGGTCCGCTTCGTTGTCGTAAAGGAGCCAAGGGCCATTTAGGTCGCGGCAGTAGGTGTAACGTGTTGTACGAACACCTCGGTACTCCCGACCGCCTCTCTGGCGACTCCATTGTCCGAACGGTGCGGGACATTGTATGAAGGCGGTGTAGTCAGTATCCGCTTCTTGGGTGCCTAGAATAATCGCTGAACGATTGTTCCCTTCGACCTCCGCGGGTATGGGCGTTCCCGTAAGCCCAAGTAAGGTGGGCATGATGTCAGGGGTATCCAGAGGCATGGAAATTTCCCGGGCTCGATTTTTCAATTTGGCCGGCCAGCGCAGTAGAAACGGCACCCGCAGGGATTCGTCCCAGGGCTGTTGTTTCTTCATGGCTCCCCGAGAATGAAGCATGTCTCCATGGTCTGAGGTATAGACAACGATGGTGTTCTCCGCCAGGCCGGTCTCGTCGAGTGTTTTGAGCAGTTCGGCCATGCAGTCGTCCAAGGCTGTCATGTGGGCATAGTAGCCTTTGTAGTCTCTAATGGCATTCTGTCGCGAAGATTCGGGTACATTTTTTCGGAGCGTAATATCCTTTCCGGCATATTGCTTCTGGTACTTCTCCGGAGCGGTAAGGTAGGGGGCGTGCGGCGGACCCCATGAAAGAAATAGGGCGAAGGGGGAATTTGACGAAGATTGGGCGTGGTTTTTTAAATACGTTTGAGCATCTTTGGTTTGTTCAATGGCGTCGTAACCTTGCCAGCGTTTGGGTTCGGGCGAATCCGCGTAGTAAATGGAATCGTTGTAGTTGTGTGTACACTCAAGTGTGCGCCAGTATTGGAAGCCCTGTCGCCGCTCTGGAGGGGTATAGCTTTGACGTCCTTGTCCATCGATATGCCACTTCCCGATCCAGCCAGTCTGGTAGCCATCGTCATTGAGGCAATGGGCGATACTGCGATGCTCTGGAGCGAGGGAAAGGTCATTCAAATAAAGGCCGTGAGTTAGTGGGTACTTACCGGTGATGAGAGAGGCGCGATGAGGGCAGCATACTGGGATTCCGGATACGGCATGCGTGAAATTGACGCTTTGGCTGGCAAGCTTGTCGAGGTGCGGCGTGATGACATCGGGATTCCCTGCGTAGCCGTGATCACTGTGACGCCACTGGTCTGAGAAGACGTAGAGGATATTCGGCTTTTTATCCTCACTAGATGAACAGGCGGTATTAAGTGTTGCTCCGAGCGAAGCGACAGCGGTCGTTTTTATGAAGTTGCGACGATGGAGCATGGGGAGGGGAGTTAAGGTAGAATTAGGAATGAGGAATTAAGAAAGAACGTAAGCACATTTGAAGGTAGGGCAATCGATATTCGCGGGGAGATTAAATCGAGTAATTCCTTTGGGTTTTTTAAAACACAGATTTCTCAGATGTACTCAGATTAATCTTCTGTAGGTGTTAACAACATCTGTGCAAATCCGTGAGATCTGTGGTTAGAATGCGAACCTTAGCCGAATCAATTTGGTTTAAGCAGGGATTCGACTGCGCCAAAGCAGGAAAGTTTTAGCCTGTAGGAGCCGTTTTCTTTAGTCCTCCGTAGCCTTCGGCTTAGGATGGAATACCGCGACACATTTTTATTGCTGCCAAGCTGGGGCTTGGCGTTCCAAGGATCGCTCTTACAAGTTGTCCCGGTTTTCGGGATGATCGAGCACGTTTTGATTTTGGCTTTGTATAATAGGCGCGGCTACCAGCCAAAGAATGGCACCAAGGATCATGCTTTTCTTTACGGCATCCAAAGTCATGGCGTCGGTAAGGAACAAAAAGGCAGGGACGATGGTGAGGACGAGACCAGCCCGAGATATAAACTTTAGTACTAGATTCATGACGGTTTAAATTTAGGCGCTAGCGGATTTGCGATTGAATGCGAGGTAAAGCAGTCCGCAAGCGATCCAGCAGGGGAGCGGAAAGATCCAAGGAGAGACTCCGATCGCTTGGATGAAATAAAGCGCGATGCCTACCGGCAGCAGCCAAGCGAAAAGAACGGACAGGTTGAAAGGGGACGAGGGTTGGGTATTGTGTAGCGTATCGGCATTGCCTTTACAGCGAAAGTGCCAGTCGAAGAAGATAATGGCTCCGATAGGGGCCAGTATAGTTCCGTAGATCCCCACGAATCCGAGGAGCTTCCACGCGAACGCGGGAAATATCCCGGCAATCGTTGCGACTGTTCCGGCGACGAGCGTTACTTTGAATCTAGAAGCAGTCGGGATGATCGCCTGAAACGCGAGTCCGGCTCGGTAAATTGTTGGATTAGCGGTCGTCCAACCCGCTGCAATGACGCATAGGATTCCCGCGAGTCCCGCCGCGTTGTTAGCCATGGGTCCCGGAACCGGATTGGCGTCCTGGGTTAGTTTGATTTGAGCGGCGAGCATAAAGGCCGCAGCGATCCAGGCCATGTAGTGGCCAACATACATTCCAGCCGAGGAGGCCCAACCGTAGCTCGCCTTTTTGGCAAAGCGAAAAACGGACAGGTCGGACATGCCGATGTGCATGGCAGCGTTGCAGAACCAGGCGAACAAAAAGACGCTCCAGAATCCCATGGTGGACTCTGCTTGTCCCTGCTGAGCGAAGGCGATCGATTCGGTCCAAAGCGCGTTGAGCTCTGACCATCCAGAGACATTGAGCTGTTTGAAAGAGATGATCCCACAGGCCAAAAATACCAGTACCATCCAAGGAGAAGCGATATTGGCGAACTTGGCGACCATGTCGTATCCAAATGAAGCGACAATCGCGATGACTGCTCCCACCGCGATTACGATGATGACGAACGAAAGACTATTGGGATAGAGGTCCTCTATGGCCGGCATCGGCATATTGAAGGGAATGCCCACTGCCGTCGCGGATACGGTAATCATCGCTCCGGCAAGGAAGCAGAAGAGAATGCCGTTGGCCAAGTTGTAGACTTTAACCAGCTTCTCGCCCGCAATCTTTTCCAAATGAAAGTAGAGGGTCAGGCGCGCTTTTGTCGCGATCGGGGCGCAAAGATAGCGCCAACTGAGCACCGCCATAAGGTTTCCGAGTAAAAGACCGAAAAAGATGTTTTGTAGACTGACGCCGTTTAGGAGAAAGAGCGGCCCGATCATGAACTCAGTCCCGGCCGCGTGCTCGCCGGCATACATGCCCCAGAACTTGTTGGCTCCTTTCTGGGCATTTTGAGGGACAGGCTCCCGCTCGTATTCGGAAGTTACGGGGGATTCGATCAATGCCGGATTGCCGGTAGGGTCAGTGGAATTCATGGTGAGGGTAGGAGGGTGAGGAAGGCAAAAGATTGCCTTTGGCTGGTAGCACGTCAAGTATTAGGGCGGTCGATTTCGTCAACCGCAATGAGAGAATTGCCTGACAGTCAGCAAAGCGTCTCCATTGAGAATGAGCCAGCTGGACGCTGCAGTAGTTCCCGTTTCGATT
>Ga0181560_10000013_pt1 | contig 141655 bp, 136 predicted proteins | sample 011ome_20_FD_133751 | JGI IMG/M metagenome (GOLD analysis project Ga0181560, IMG submission 133751) | Coastal salt marsh microbial communities from the Groves Creek Marsh, Skidaway Island, Georgia - 011509CT metaG (megahit assembly) | ecosystem: Environmental > Aquatic > Marine > Intertidal... | reverse complement strand
GGCGAGTGTCGAGGAAGTCTGTCGCAAGGCGGGGATATCGCAGCAGACGTATTACAGATGGCGCAAGAAGTACGCCGGCTTGATGCCATCGGAGTTGAAGCGGTTAAAGCAGTTGGAGGAAGAAAACGGCCCCCGCGATGTACCGGGTGGCGTAACTGCGTGTTACGCATCCAGAACTGTTGATTTTAAAAAAGCGGGGACCGCCACCATCGAACAGACCTGCACAGATGAGGAACAGCGCCAGTTTACCGACTCCGGTGATGCAACATGGTCGATAAAAGATGACACACTGTGCCTTGATACACGACCGCTCGACCGTGATCCCGGTTGCTGGGAAATCACTTATCGCGACGGCACCTTCGAATTCAAGAACGAAGCCAAGACCATTCGCTGGTTTGGGCGTGTTTTTTCTTCAGATACAGAGTCGCTGGAACAGTTGGTCAACGGCATGACGCAGAACTAAGAATCGGGCTCTAAGAACCCCAGCCCGAAATCCCACAAAGCGATGCCAAGAATTCCATATCCAGGAACTGCACTTCCATCGCTGACAGGTATGCGGGCAGAGCCACCAGCATCAAGGCCAACAATATCATCATCGGCGCATGGGACCTGAAAAATCCCGCACCTCCCAAGCACTGTTGTTGATCCATATCATTTTCGACGTGTTCCATATGTTTAGTATAGCAAATGGCAGAGCGATTTCCACACCGATGGATTTAGGTTGTTTCAACTTTTAAGAAAATCTGTGAGGTGTGACGCGGGTCACTGAAACCGGTGACTTTCGCAGCTACGTTAGAGATGCTTCTAGTCTCTCCCCGAGACTAAAACTCTCCCTGTAAAAACTCGCCGGGCCACATGGCCCGGCTTTCTTTTTGCCAACACATACTGGCCAAAAATATGTTTTGTTGTTGTCGAGGAGAGCAAATTTAGCTGCGACGATCAGCCAAGATCATGTCAGATGCTTTTTCACCGATCATGATGGTCGGCGCATTTGTATTACCGGAAACAATGTTCGGCATGATCGATGCATCCGCAACGCGCAGATTTTTGACCCCGTGTACACGCAAGCGCTCATCTACCACCGCTGCAGGATCATTGCCCATCTTGCAGGTGCTGGTCGGATGATAAATTGTCTGCGCTATATTGCGCGCGCAATCCAACAGTTGTTCGTCTGTCTCGACCTGCGGCCCCGGTAAAAATTCTTTGACGACAAAGTCCTTGAGCGGGTTCGTTGAAAACAGTTTGCGAGACACCTTCATCGACTCAATCGCCGTTTGCTGATCCACGCTGGCGGACAGATAGTTCGGCTCAATCGATGGATAAACGGTTGGGTCAGGTGACTTGATCGCAATGCGGCCGCGGCTTTCCGGACGCAACTGACAGACCGAGGATGTCACCCCGGAAAACGGATGCATTTCCAATCCAGGTTTATCCGCGCTGAGAGGCTGAAAATGGAACTGAATATCAGGTGTTTCCATGTGCGGCTGGGTCTTAGTAAAGATACAGACCTGACTGGCCCCCATCGTCATGGGGCCTTTGCGTTGGAACACATACTGCATACCGATCATCACACGTGGGATCAGCTTGTTGATCTCTTCGTTCAACGTCGGCACGTTGACCTCATAGACCATCCTGATCTGCAGGTGATCTTGGAGGTTCTCGCCCACGCCCGGTAAATCTTTGACGACATTAATGCTGTTGTCTTTCAACAAATCACCAGGACCGATCCCAGAAAGCTGCAACATTTGCGGCGAGCCAATTGCCCCACCGCAGAGGATTACCTCTCCGCCCTCGCGCAAACGCGCTTCTTGTCGCTGGCCGTTAAGCTCATAGGCAAATCCGGTTACCGTCGTGGTATCGAATGTGTCGAATACAACATTCAGACCGAGCGCATTCGTCACGATATCCAAATTGGTTCGATGCTTGATCGGTTTCAAATACCCAACAGCGGTTGACCAGCGTCGGCCGCGATAGGCCGTTTGTTGGAAATACCCTGCCCCCTCTTGAACAGCACCATTGAAGTCGTCATTGCGCGGAATACCGTTGGCCACGGCGGACTCAATCAGTGCCTCGCAGACGTCGCGCTTGGCCCGCATATCCGATACTTTTATCGGACCATCTTTGCCGTGGTGATCATCCTCACCACGCTCTTGGTCTTCTGCGCGTTTAAAGTATGGCAACACATCAGAAAATGACCAACCGGTGTTTCCCAATTGACGCCAGTGCTCGTAATCCTCCGCCTGGCCGCGAATATACAAAAGCCCGTTAATTGAGCTGGATCCACCCAGCACCTTGCCACGCGGCCAGTCAATGCTGCGCCCTGCCAATCCAGGGTCAGGATTGGTCTTGTAGCACCAATCAGTCTTTGGATTATGGAGCGTTTTGAAATACCCTACGGGCACATGAATCCAGGGGTTTGTATCTTTGCCACCAGCTTCGAGCAAAAGCACACGAATGGAAGGGTCTGCGCTTAACCGATTGGCTAAAACACATCCGGCGGATCCCGCGCCCACCACGATATAATCGTAAACTACCCCCTCAACACTCATTCCAAACGGTAGCGAATTTGATTTGAAGTTGCAACAATGAAACAATTAGTATCATAAATGATACTCTATTGCGATTTTCGGGAGGGGCATGTGGACGATCAATCTGGCGGTTCTAGATCTATTCGGGTACTCGAGGTACTTGAGGTCGTCGGTAAACTGGGCCAGCCGGCCACCGCTGTCGATATCGAGAATCTGTCCGGCTTGCCAAAGGCAACGGTGCATAGATTATGCAATCTATTGATCGAAGAAGGATATCTCCGTCGCGACATAACAGGTCGTGGCTACGAACTGGGTGAACGCTTTTCCAGACTGGCCGTGCAGGCAGTATCAAACCAGGGTCAACGCAGCGAACGCCATGCCATCCTGGAAAGCGTGGTGCGCGACATCGGCGAAACCTGCAATATCACGGTGCCGTCGGCCACATCAATGCTTTACCTGGATCGGGTCGAATCCGAATGGCCGCTACGCATTCAATTACCACCGGGATCAAACGTGCCCCTGCATTGTACTGCCAGCGGAAAGTTATTTTTGGCAAATCTTCCGCGTGCGCGACGCGACCGATTGATTGAGAAACTACCGTTGGAAAAGAAATCAACGAATACGATCACCGACCCTGCCGAGTTGGCATCTGAGTTGGATAAAATAGCCGCCAGCGGCATCGGCACCGATAACGAAGAATTCATTCAAGGTCTGGTCGCCGTCGCCGTTCCAGTTCGCACCCAAAATGGACGGTTGGTTGCAACCCTTGCAACCCACGGACCAGTCATTCGCATGCCTTTTGAACTCGCTCTTGATCATGTCGAACGCCTGCGCGTGGCTGCAGATGAGTTGGCCAAAGGTCTAGAATGAATGCGTCACTAGCCCCCGGCATTATTAAGTCGTTGCACGACGCGGGATTGATCGCGGATGAGAGCGATATCGACGCGTGCCCACTCAGCGGCGGGGTGAGCTCCGATATTTGGCGCCTAGAAGGCGTACACGGCGCAATTTGTCTGAAACGCGCGCTTACCAAACTAAAAGTCAAAGATGATTGGTTCGCACCAATTACCCGAAACGCATCTGAAGTCGCATGGCTAAAGACCATCGCGACCATGCTTCCCGATAACGTCCCAGAAGTGCTGCACCACGACGAAGAACAGGGCTTTTTCGTGATGCGATTTTATGACCCCACCCAATATAAAAATTGGAAACAAGAGCTTTTGGCAGGGCGCACCGATATCGGATTTGCCGAACAGGTGGGCCGGTGCATGGGTATAATCCATGGCATGACTTTTGCTGATGCCGAGATGGCCCAGACTTTTGCCAACGATGGCACGTTCTTTGATATTCGCATTGAACCCTATTTGCTGGCGACGGCGGCCCGTCATGCCGATGTCTCAGAGAGGCTAGCCACATTGGCGGACGTCACCGCAGCGACAAAAGTTGCATTGGTGCACGGCGACATCAGCCCGAAGAATATTCTGATCGGCCCGGATGGCCCGCTGTTCATTGACGCCGAATGCGCGTGGTTTGGCGATCCGGCTTTCGATATGGCGTTTTGCCTGAACCATCTGTTGTTGAAGTGCGTTCATGCCCCATCGGCATGCACAGGCTTCAAACTGTCTTTCGACATGCTGTGTCATGGATATGAAGCCGAAATACAGGCCGAACAGTTGGGCCCCATCATGCAGCGCACCGCGCATTTATTACCCGGATTGCTGCTGGCACGGATCGACGGAAAATCTCCAGTCGAATACATCACGGATTCTGCGGACAAGGATGTCATTCGCCAGTTCGCCAAGAGGTTTCTATTGTCACCTGTCGATCATCCACTTGAAGTTTGCGCCGAATGGCATAGGACTATGCCCGCACTCGCAAAATCGTCCCTCTAAAAAACCGGAAGTATCATGGCGAAAACAACGATCTCTGAAATCCATGGCCGCAGGGTCTGGGACTCACGTGGACGTCCTACGGTCGAAGTCGATATCACACTAGAAGGCGGTGCGGTCGGGCGCGCCATCGCCCCCGCTGGCGCATCCCGCGGACGGTATGAGGCGATAGATCTTCGCGACGGCGGCAAGACTTTTGGCGGCTGGGATGTGCAGCGCGCACTCGACGCGATCAGGATCGAAATTGCCGAAACATTGGTCAGCCAAGATGCACGAGATCAAGAACACATCGACGAGTTGATGATTGCCCTGGATGGCACCGACAACAAGAAGCGCTTGGGCGGCAACGCCACCGTGGCCGTCAGCATGGCGGTCGCGCACGCTGCCGCGCAGCAACAGGGTCAGCCGTTATGGGCCATGCTGCGCGAGCAATCGAACACCCAGGGGGAGATCACACTGCCCCTACCAGAAATTCAGATTTTCGGCGGGGGTGCACATGCATCGCGCCGTGTCGATGTTCAGGACTTTATGGTCATCGCCAATGGTGCGAGCAGTTACCGCGAAGCCCTGGATTGGACAGCCGAGGTCTATCGCCATGCCGGCATCTTAATGGAGGATGCCGGCAAACTGGCCGGTGTCGCCGACGAAGGTGGGTATTGGCCCGATTTTGATGGAAACGAAGACGCACTGGAAATGTTGGTGCGCGCGATTGAAGCCGCCGGATACAAACCCGGTGTCGATGTTTCGATCTCCCTCGATATCGCGGCATCAGAATTTCGTAAAGATGGGACCTATGTTCTGGCAAAGGACGATACCACACTGAGTAGCGAAGAAATGTGCGCGCTTTTGATCGACTGGATGGAACGCTATCCCATTATCTCAATCGAAGACCCGCTGGGTGAAGACGACATTGATGGCCTGATGAAATTTTTCTGGGCGACCGGCGAAAATGCGCAGGTGGTCGGCGACGATCTATTGGTCACAAACGCGGATCGGGTACGCATGGCGGCCAAGGATAAACTATGTAACACGCTTCTGGTGAAACCCAATCAGGCGGGCACATTGACCGAGGCCAAGGCCGCTTTTGATACCGCTACCCATGCAGGATTTGGGCAAATCGTCTCGGCCCGATCCGGCGAAACCGAAGATGTGACGATTGTTCATCTGGCGGTCGGTTGGGGCGCACCACAGTTGAAGGTCGGATCATTCACCCGTTCCGAGCGAATGGCGAAATGGAACGAAGGTCTCAGGATTGCCGACGCAATTAATGCGCCGGATGGGCCATTGGCACCGCGCTCGGCATTTCCCTGGCGTTAGTCGCCATGGATCAGTCCAACATACCGGACTGGCCCCGCAAGCGATCGACAAAGACATCAATCAAGCGTCGCAAGACTTTGTCCGATTCACTCAATTTCGCCAAACGTTGATCTAAATCGTCACGCGTCATCACCGTCAACTGGGTGTCACCGACGACACGCGCAGATGCCATGCGTGGCTGGTTATCAATCAACGCCATCTCGCCGATAATGTCACCCCGCTTTAGAGTGGCAAGAACGACTTCATCATCTCCAGAACCCAGATACACCTCAACGGCACCATCCAAAATTAGGTATGCCTCTTCGCCCTCATCCCCTTCGTGAAACAAGACATCGCCCTGCTCTGCACTTCGCCGCACGAGCCCTTTTCGTGGCGGCGGTACTGGCTTTTTGGTTTCGTTGGTCTCGGGGCTGTTCGCTTCAGGCTTTTCTTCTGGGACATCCGATTCATTCTCTGAGACAGCTAAGGCAGGTCGGTTTGGTGCCAAACCCGGCGTCGCCAGTTGATCGAATGTCTTGGTGAACAAATCCCGCCATTGTTTCGGCAGATGATCTGATTCGATCTTCCCTCGCAGTCCATCCATAACAGATTGAACTTGGTCAGAGGGCATATCCTCCGGCACCAGTGAGGCCAGAGAAGTCAATTGCTTAACGACCCGCGCGAGCACGCCCAACACGACCTTAGTATTGCTTTGCCCCAGGGGCGAACAAATCAAATCCAACAAGTAGCCCAGCCGAATGGCACGATATGGGAACAACGAAATCACATGTGCGAGCGCTTGGTCGAGGGTTAAGTCTTCGTCCTTCGCGAAGACAATCCGTGCCCGTGATGTGATCGCACTGGCCATGTTGGGCCCACCCTCAATGCCTGCAACGGATGTCAATTCGCTCACAATATTTTTAAACGCGCGACGCTCACCCTCTTTGCCCTCTCGGGTGATGGGGCGCGTTCCGTTGAGCGACTTAGTCACTCGTGACAGCAACAACTGCGCCGTCTGGGGCGTAGGACGCTGGCCCATCAACGTATTGAACGCAGCGATACAAGACCGCGGGTTTTCGATCGGGCATCGACCTTGCGACAATTGCACTAGGCCAATCAATGCCGCAGCTGAATCGGGAAAGCCACCAAACAAATCGGACACGGCGGTGCTGCTGTCCAAAATCTCAGCCGCGCTAGGGTCGATGAATTCTAAAATCTGGTCGTCGCTGGCCCCATCCGCCAAGCCGATCAGCAGTTCTAATTTGTCAGACCAATCGGCCCGTTTATGAAGCGCCACCGCAAGCGCGCCCCATACGATGATCTTGGCGCGCGCAGGATCGGATTGTGCCGCATTTGCGATCAGGGCCCCCAAGCCCATTTCTTTAATGATATTTTGGCGATCTTCATCATCACCAGCGATGCGCGCGTTGTCTTTAATGTCCTCGAAAAAGCGATACAGATCATCGTTGCATTCGTTGGATTTGCGGCCCGTTTTTTTGGCGTGAAGCATCCCCACCCGTCGCATCGCGGCCGGAAACAAAACCTCATCGCGCTCTAACATCGTCAGCGCGCCGTAATCAAAACTCAGTTCCAGTGCGGTTTGCCCTTTGCGGTCAAGAAATTCGCGCAGCAAACGCCCCGCAGCCAATCGCGCTGGCAGTGTATAAAAGTCTTCAATATTGGAACACACCGGGGCGTCTTCGATCGCAACGATTTTAACCGGACCATCGGTGGCGTCGAACTGCTCTTCTAAAATAATTTCTTCAGCACCGGTGCGGCGACTTTCCGAGACGACCCGTACCCCGTCGCCAGTGCCTTCCGCGATCAACTCTTCGGCGCGTGCAATCGCAGCGGACCGCACACCATGTTCTGAATCCAACAGCCAGCGCCCGCCGTCAGCGGTCATCACATCATAGGTTTTCTGCGCGAGATTTTGTCTCACGTTTTTTCCTTCCCCAAGCCCGGATATTTTCGCGTCGGATATCGGAAATGTCCATAGAGCATCAATGATTTATAGTAGGCAGCATCCTTGCCACTTACGAAAGTCCGTACTTAGTATGAGTGATTCCGTTGATGTGGCCCAGGTTCGTGGGGCCTAGTCATCGCCTCTATTTCTCCTCAACGAACTGGAACATTCCTATGGTTATTTATACCATCGCTCTCAATCGGTATTTGATGCTGGTTTTTTCCTTGGCAATCTTGATCGGGACATTCGCGATCTTCACCGAGCAGATCATATTTCTAACGCAACACTTCTCGGCTGAGTTCATCAACGAAGAAATTGGTCTCGAAGACGAGATCGCGCTGTTGATGGGGCTTTATGGCATCTACCTGGATAAACGCCGCTGGATCGTGCATTTCCAGGTGGTCGAAGATGCTTCGACCGCCAACAAGGAATTTGCTGACGACACGCAGAAAATCGGTATTGCGCTGATTCTGATCGCCATCGGCACCAAGGTCGTCGATATCTTCTTTCTATCGATGAATTCGTGGGGCGTAGGATCAACCTCGTATGTTTACGTTGAACTGGCTTTTCTATTCGCAGTGAATCTGGTGGCGATGCTATTGATGTTGCGGTTCACACTCATGCTGTTGCGGCGGTGGGCCGTCGTTCAACCGGCGTGAAAGGATGACGGCCTACCTAACGCCGTCATCCTAAGAGTCTTCTGCTCGACACGCAGTCCGTTCGATTTATTTCAGGCTTTGCTCTAACATCGTCAGCGTGCGTTCCCAGGAATCCATATCCGCTTCAGCATCATATTTAAGCGGCAGGCCCAGTTTCTCACCCTTCGCAGTCGCCGCTTTACTCGTGAAGCTGTGCAGCACACCCGGATAAGACACATATTCGAAATCGGCACCGCCGAGTTCCATGCCATTCAAAAGGTCCGTCAGATTTGCCGGATTAATGAACGGATCGTCGGCCCCGTTGAATACTTTGACCGTTGCTTTGACACTGTTCGGCGTCGCCGGAATCGTCGTGCCGAGGCTTGCGTGAAATGCTGCGATGGCATCCAAATCAACGCCCGCTCTGGCCATATCCAGCAGTACATTCCCACCAAAGCAATACCCCAGCGCGCCAGTCTTCGAACTGTCCACGGTTTCGTGCGCATTCAGGACTTTCAGACCGGCCTTGAAGCGCCCGTGCATCAAATCCTTATTCTGCAGAACCTCCATCATAAAGCCCTTGGCGTCTTTGGGATGGCTGGCAAGGCGCCCCGTTCCGTACATGTCCAGGGCAAACGCCGTGTAGCCCTCTTTCGCCAACATGTCGGCACGGGAGCGCGCGTATTCATCATGCCCCCACCATTCGTGCACGACGATGACGCCCGGTCGCTTTCCAGAAACCGCATCGTCGTATACCAAGTAACCGGAAAGTTCCCGGTCCCCGACGGTGTATGTCACCGTCTCTGACTTCAACTCCGCGAGCACGCTGCTCGCGCTTATCCCAAGGAATACGGTAGCGACCACAGCAGACTTCAAGACTCTATTCAGCATGATTAAACACCTCTCAGAAACAGATAAACATCAGCCGTTAGCGTAGCGAGTCTCGATGAGAGCGCCAAGTTAACGTTTCAGATAGTCCGTGTTTGTGAGCGCGGATGTCCCGCCCCTCACCCGTCGTCCCGGGCGACAACGCCCCCTTACTCTACCCGTCATCCCCGTACCCGCTTTCGCGCGCACAGCCTTCGGAGGGAATGAACCTCGCACTACATTCGTCACCCTGACGAAGGTCAGGGTCCATTTCTCATCACAAAACACATGCGCGCGGGGATGACAAATTGGTTGGATGGTGAAGAAAAGGGTTCGCTATAGGACGGCGACTTGGCAAACCCAACCATCCCCAAGCCGCCTATGGGGATGAGTGGTGCGGGCGGCCGGACTTGAACCGGCACGATCTAGGATCGAGGGATTTTAAGTCCCTTGTGTCTACCAATTCCACCACGCCCGCAGACGCCGGAAAAGTACTCGCTGATTGGGGCTGTTCGCAAGGCTGAAAAGCCACATTTTACCAACAATATGCAGCGTCCATGCCGCACGCGCATGCAGCTCCATGATCCCACTTGCCCGAAATCGCCACGGGTGCGAATGTTCGCCCATGACAGACATGACCGAGCCACCTGACACTGCCAAACAGGCACCGCCATCGTTTGACGATCAATTTCAAAAGACCCTCGAAGATCTTTTGATTTGGCGGCGCGATGTGCGTCGGTTCCGCCCCGACCCCATCAGCGATACCGATGTCGAGGAACTGTTGCGCTTAACCGCCCTGTCGCCCAGCGTCGGCAACGCGCAGCCATGGCGATTTGTATTGGTCGAAAGCCAAGATAAACGCGATGCCATCATCGCCAATTTCGAACGCGCCAACGCCGATGCGCTGGCCGATTATGATGGCGAGCGGGCGCAGTTATATGCCGGATTGAAGTTGTCTGGCCTAAAAGACGCGCCCGTGCATCTGGCCGTGTACTGCGACCAATCGACGACCATGGGCCAGGGCCTGGGCCGCCGTACCATGCCGGAAATGCTGGCTTATTCCGTGGTTGGGGCGATCACCACCCTGTGGCTAGCGGCGCGGGCCCAGGGCATTGGCCTGGGGTGGGTGTCCATTCTGGATGCGATTGCCGCCAACAAAACCTTGGGCGTGTCCGAAGACTGGCAACTGATCGGCTATTTGTGCATGGGATATCCGGTCGAAGAACACGCCGACCCAGAACTGCAACGCCATGGCTGGCAAGAACGCGTCGACATCGCGCCGTTCATTCGGCGCGTCTAATTAGCATGGGCCTTTAATTACGCGCGCCTAATCCTTCGGCTTCTTTTCATCTGCGGGTGGGTCGCTCCAACTGCCGAGGCGCATAAACCCAATAGCAATAGTGATTCCCGTTGTCGTCACCCAAATATCAAAACAGAAAAACGCCATCCACAACCAGGCATCAGATGATCGCATCATGATCGATGTCATGCCGCCAACGTCGGAATATAAAAAGATGATGGCGACCACGGCCGAGATCGCCGTGCCCAAGGCACCGCGCTTCGCCGCAAACCGAAAGAACTTGCGACGGCTCTCAACCAAATCAGAAATTTGTGGTGCGGCTGCGTTCATGGCCGTCTTTGGCTGACTAGGCTGCAATGTTGTAACAGCATTGATTTTTTCATGACTTCTCTCCCCTGGCGGAGATTATAGCCAAATTCAGCGTTTTGAGAAATGTCCTCAATCAATCACTGGGAATGGGATCGCCGCCAAGCGATATCAGCAATTCTATGACCTTGTTCACGACCTCATCCACCATCGCAGCATCTTGGGCACGCACCACCACGTTGGCCCCTGGCTTGCCATCGCGAAAAAACGGATAGGACCCGATCTCGGTATCGGGATACGCCGCTTGAATTTCACCGAGGCCCGCGCCCGCTTTTCCTTCGGGGACCTGCGACGTGATCGTGCGGCTGACCATGGGTTGCCCGCCGGTCAGTCGGTGCTGCATCCCGCCGAACATGGCTTGCATGATTCTGGGGACACCTGGCAGCACAAAAACGTTTTCGACCTGAAAACCCGGCGCTTTGGATACTGGGTTTTCGATCAAGATCGCCCCTTCGGGTGTTTTGGCCATGCGGTAGCGGGCCTCTGTCCGATCTTCGGGGCGATAGTAATCATTTAGGATTGCAACCGCTTCGGGGTTGGGTCCGAATGGCAGTCCAAACGCCTGGGCGATGCATTCCGATGTGATATCATCGTGGGTTGGGCCAATCCCGCCGGTCGTGAATACGTAATCATAGGTGGCGCGCATTTCATTGACTGCGCCAATAATGGCACTGGGGATATCGGCCACCACGCGACATTCCATCATGCGAATGCCAAGGGTATTTAACTGGTCGCCCAGATACGCCAAGTTCGCATCCTTGGTCCGGCCAGACAGGATCTCGTTGCCGATGATAACCAATGCTGCGGTGACGGTTTTCGGAGAAGATTCGTCAGACATGACGCAAATGTGGCGGTATAAGTTTGGTCTGTCAAAAGACGGATTCCCAAATGTGTCGAAAAGCCAAATGTGCAAAAAGAATGAGGGCGACCCGGTTTACAGCCAGGTCGCCCTTTCGCGTCGTGCGCCGGAGGTCGGAGGATCACCCGCCGACACGACGCTATGTGCAGCTCTTCGTTAATTAGCTTTGGATTTTCCAATCGCCGTCCGGCATTTGGCATGCAGTGCCGTACCCAACTTGGCTTTCACCGCCGACAATCACTTCGGTTTGATATTCGCGGCAATAAGCACCGGAACGGTGACGGCCTTCGCGGGTTGGGGTCACGCGTCCCGCATTGCCGGTTTCCGGGTTGGACCAGGAAATGGTTTCACCAATCGGTGCCGATGTCGCATCCCATTGGGCTTTTTGAACATGGGCCTGATCGGCCTTGTCCAAGGAACCACCAATGGAGTTCCCCAGTAGGCCCCCCGCCAGGGCACCGACGGCCACGGCAGCCAGTTGGCCTTTACCCTTGCCAATTTTAGATCCACCCCAACCGCCAAGGCCCGCACCTAGCAGTGAACCGACCAGTTGTTTTTGGTTGTTGTCTGTGACGCAGCCGCCAAGCGCGCTGATGCTCATGAATGCGACCAGCACGGCAGCAATGGGTCGGCGCATAATGGATTTTTTACGTGGTTTAACTGAATTCTGAATAGGTGTGATTTGAACGTTGGTTGTCATTTTGTCCTCCTGTTGCAAATGCCTGCGTCTTTCTCAATCAGGCAAATGCAATCATATTTATGTATATTTTTAATGTCAAATATATTTTTAAAATTATTTTTAAAACTAATTACGAATGATTTTTTTGTTTATTTTCATTGCCTTAATTTAAATTGAAGCGATCTTAATCGTTTGGTATACGTTTAAGATCAAAACTTATAATAAGAATAATATTGGTTATCGGGATATTGGGGACGGGCAATGCCACTGACATACACGGACAACCAACGCCGCGTGTACTTGGAATTCACCGACCGTATCGGCAGAGGGTGGGTCGAAGTCTTTGAAGGCGATACAGATTTTTATGACGCTGCGTTTTGGGATTTATTCACGCATCTTTGGCGCAACCCGAAACCTGTGCGCAAAACAGACGCGGGTCGCGCCATAACTGGCGTCAAAAGCCCCCTGACCGCCGCCAAATATATTGATACGGCATTGAACCGAGGCATGATCATCGAAAAAGAGAACCCAGAGGACGCGCGCTCCAAGTTACTAGCGCTGTCCCCGCCGATGCGGGCACAGATGGACGCATTTTTTGATGATGCTGTGCACGAGCTTCGCGCTGCCGCCAAAGACCTAGAGAATCGCGGCTAAACAATCCTAATCAACGATTAGAGATAATCCCGAAGCAGCGCGACCAGCGGCACATCGGCGGGCGGCATGGGATAGTCTCCCAAACGTATAGGTGGCACCCATTTGAGTTCTTGGCCTTCGCGCGCGACCGGCTGCCCCTTCCAGATGCGACACAGATACAACGGCATCAGCAAATGAAAATCGTCATAGGCATGACTGGCAAACGTAAACGGAGCCAAACATGTTTCCGTGATATCGATACCCAGCTCTTCATCCAGTTCCCGAACCAGCGCGGTTTCCGGTAGCTCCCCCGCATCGACCTTGCCGCCCGGGAATTCCCACAGCCCCGCCATCGATTTACCTTCGGGGCGCTTGGCAATTAACACCCGACCGTCGGCGTCAATCAATGCGGCTGCAGCGACCAAAACGGTTTTAACCGGCCCGCCATCCTTTCCAGGAAAAGGCGCACCCCAGCAGCCACTCAAATCATTATCGGAATCAGGATCGGTAATCGGCATTGATTGAAATATATCCGTGGGTCAGATCGCAGGTCCAAACCGTGGCCTCGCCCTCACCCACTGCGATGTCGACCTCGATATCGATGTCTTGGCCCTTCATGTGCGCGGCAACAGGTGTTTCATCGAAACCATCGACAGCGGCGCCATCCTTGGCCACGTCGATGCCGCCAATGCGAATACTTAACTTGTCACGCTCCGCCCGCTCCCCAGCTTTGCCAACCGCCATGACGATACGACCCCAGTTGGCATCTTCGCCGGCAATCGCCGTTTTGACCAAGGGGGAGTTCGCAATCGACAACCCGATCCGCTTGGCTGCCGCGTCATCTTCTGCGCCCGTGACATGAACTGAAATGAACTTCGATGCCCCTTCGCCGTCGCGTACGACCTGCATGGCCAAGTCCGTGCAGACTGCCAAGACTGCATCTCTGAAGTCTGCAAGCTTAGAGTCATCGGCATCAGCTATTTCCGGCGAATCCGCAGCACCGGTCGCAAATGCCAATACTGTATCGCTGGTTGATGTATCGCTATCCACAGTGGTCCGGTTGAAGCTACGCTCCACCGCGTCACTTAAAACCGTTTGCAGCACGTCATTGGAAAGATTGGCGTCGGTCACAATAAAAGCCAGCATGGTCGCCATGTCCGGCGCAATCATCCCAGAACCCTTAGCGATTCCATTGATGTGCACGGTGGTGTCGCCAATTGTCGCTGTTCGCGCACAGCCCTTGGCAAAGGTGTCCGTGGTCATGATCGCCGTGGCCGCATCCTGCCAGGCAGTTTCATCGGCGCTGGGGGTCATTGACGTCACAAAGGGAGCGAGATCTGCGGCGGGCAACACCTCGCCGATGACCCCGGTTGAAGCCGCATAAACTCGGCTAGGCCGACACGCCAGCGTATCTGCTACGGCCGCAACCATGGCCTCGCAGGCATCAGCCCCGGCCTGCCCAGTAAACGCGTTCGCATTGCCCGCATTGACGATCAGTCCCCGGACCTCGCCCTCGACCAGATGCTGACGGCACCAATCCACGGGCGCCGAAGGACACAACGACTTGGTGAAGACGCCCGCAACGCGCGTACCTTCGTCAAATGACATCATCAACAGATCGGGGCGCCCTTTGTACTTGAGCGCCGTCTCAGCGACCGAGATCTGTACGCCCGCAACCGACGGCATGTCGGGAAAGCCGTCAGGTGCTAATGGCAAACGTTCTAACATTGGTTGAACCCCGATCAGTTGGGCTTGGAGCCATCGAGATTAAAACGCTCGATCTTGGCTGCGCTGCGCAGATCTTCAATGTATTGAGCGGCAGCCGCTTGTGCCATTTCATTGCGAATCTCATCGACACTAGCTTCGAAAGTCGGCGGTGTTTTCTCGCGGGAGTCTTCAACCTTAATCACGTGAAAACCGAATTGGGTCTGCACAGGCTCTTTGGTGTGCATGCCTTTTTCCAACGCAAACGCGGCTTCTTCGAATGGAGGCACCATCTGCCCTTTGGCGAAGTAACCCAGGCTGCCACCGTTGGCACCCGAAGGGCCGGTGGACTTCTCTTTGGCCAATTCGGCGAAGTCTGCGCCTTCATCAAGCTGTTTGATGATTTCGACCGCTTCGTCATTGGTTTTCACCAAAATGTGGCGCGCGCTGATTTCCATTGCAGCCGCGCCCGAATGACGGCTTTCGTATTCTGCGCGAAGTTTCTCGTCTGTGACAGCTTCTTCGACGGCTTGTCGGACGGCATAACGCTCAAGCACCTGATCGGCGATCTGTGCCAATCGCTCCTTGTATCCATCTTCTTCATAGAGTTTCCGGGATTTCGCATCCGCCGCGACCAGCTTGCTATCGACAAGGCTAGATAACAGGACCGGGTAGATCTGCTCAATCGGGATCGGGCGATACTCTTCTGGCAAGTTCTCGCGCGCTGCCATCAGTTCAGATTTTAGAATTTTAGTGCCATTAACAACGGCAACCACCGGGTCATCCTCTGCCACTGCACCAGATAATGTCGAAACCGAGATTGCAACCGCAGCAAGGAAGGGAACGAACGCACGAAAACGCATGAAAAACTCCTGTAATAAAGCCCCAATCCCCAATCGGAACCGGGATGGCATCGATAAAGCACATTGATGCATATCAGGGCAAGTCACGGCGTTCAGAGCCCGCTTTTAACATTCTGTTACAAAGTGCAATCAATTGAATCGGTCAGGCGGAAAAAATGGCGGTATTGTTCCCGAATTCGCACTACTGCACAGCGTTAACACGCGCTCTTCACCAGCGCACACGGGATCAGGGATTTAGGAAAGATGGATGCTTTTAGCGACGCAGAAGTAATCAAACTAGGCGCACTTTCTGCAGCATTTGTTGTTGGCTTGTTGGTTTGTGTATTTGTCGTTATCCGCGAGAGCATTGAATTGAAAAGACGGCGCAAAGCAAAAGAATTGATGTACCGTGACGCCGTGCATCGCGAAGTCCAACGCAAAAAAAGCCAAATGCAAGAATCCGCGTCAGGACAAGAGGACGAGAAAGCGAACTTCCGCTCGTTCGCCTAAGGTCTCACTGATTTAGATATTCACGATTGATTTCTCCCTTTATCTCACCGTCACACTCTCCCTTAACTGACGGTCGATAGTTTTATCGACCGTTTTCTTTGCCAGCATATCCCTTGATGGCCGCCATTTTTGTCGTTGTGCACCTGCACAAATTTCGGCATTGTGCAGCCGTATTTTGATCATTTCGTTTTGAGGGTTTCCACCATGAGCTTCACCATTGTTGAACAAGCACCTGCACGTCTTAACCGTTCCGAGCTTGCCGTGCCGGGCTCCAGCCCCAAGTTTCTGCAAAAAGCGTCAGAAAGCAGCGCGGACATGGTATTCTTGGATTTGGAAGACGCCGTCGCCCCAGACGACAAGGAACAAGCGCGTAAGAACATCATCGAAGCGTTGAATGATCTGGATTGGTCGTCGAAAACGGTATCCGTGCGAATCAACGGCCTCGACACCCATTATTGCTACCGTGATGTCATTGATGTGGTCGAACAAGCTGGCCAACATCTAGATTTGATCATGATTCCCAAGGCAGGGACCGCCGCCGATATCTATGCCATCGACATGCTGGTCACACAGATCGAAGCGGCCAAAGGCCATCCGAACAAGATCGGCTTTGAAATGATCATCGAGACTGCGCTGGGCATGGAAAACATCCACGAAATCGCGGCCGCATCGCCTCGCAACGAATCACTACATTTTGGTGTGGCAGATTACGCAGCATCGACTAAGGCCCGGACCACCAACATTGGTGGCCCGAACGAAGATTACCACGTGCTGACCGATCCTTTGGCAGATGGCGAACGCGCGGTGCATTGGGGCGACATGTGGCACTACGCGATTGCGCGGATGGTTGTTGCAGCCCGTGCCAATGGCCTGCGGCCTATTGATGGTCCATTTGGCGACATCCAGGATCAGGACGGCTACGTCGCACAGGCAAAACGCGCCGCTGTATTAGGTTGCGAAGGCAAATGGGCCATTCACCCGACACAGATTGATCTGGCAAATGATGTCTTCAGCCCATCCGAAAAAGAAGTGGCCAAGGCGCAGGCCATCTTGGATGCCATGGAAGAAGCACAAAAGCAGGGCCACGGTGCGGTCACGCTGGATGGAAAGCTGATTGACATCGCGTCGATCAAACAAGCGCGTGTTATGGTCGATACTGCGGCACAGATCGCCGGGAATTAACATCACAAGAGTTTTGTAGTCTCGCTATTCAGCATCGAAAGTGTTAGAAATCGGCCATGCAAGCGTATCTCGATTTTGAAAAGCCAATCGCCGATCTTGAAAGCAAGATTGAAGAACTTCGCCATCTTTCAAGCGAAGGGGAAGTCAATATCGCTGACGAGGTCGGCAAACTTCAGGACAAAGTTCAAAAGCAGCTGACGCAGACCTATGCCAAGCTTTCACCATGGCAAAAAGCACAGGTGGCACGACATCAAAACCGCCCTCACGCCAAGGCATATATCGATGCGCTGATCTCTGATTTTAAGCCACTCGCAGGCGATCGCGCTTTTGCCGAAGATCAGGCAATCGTAGGTGGCATAGGCCGCTTTCGTGGACAATCCGTCGTCGTCATCGGCAACGAAAAAGGCAACACCACTGAAACGCGGATCAAACACAACTTTGGCATGGCCAAGCCAGAGGGATATCGCAAAGCGCAGCGCCTGATGGAATTGGCTGATCGCTTCAAACTTCCACTGATTACCTTTGTCGATACCCCCGGTGCTTATCCAGGGATCGATGCAGAGGCTCGCGGCCAAGCAGAAGCCATCGCAAGGTCCATTGAAACCTGCATCAAAATTCGCGTCCCCTTCATCAGCCTGATCATCGGCGAAGGTGGTTCCGGTGGGGCCATCGCCCTGGCCGTTGCCGACAAAGTTTTGATGCTGGAGCATTCCATCTATTCCGTGATTTCGCCCGAAGGCTGCGCATCCATTTTGTGGCGCGATTCCGATCAAGCCTCGACAGCCGCCGAGGCCCTTCGCTTGACTGCGCAGGACCTGTTGAAACTGGGTGTGATCGATCAAGTCATCTCCGAGCCATTGGGCGGCGCACATCGCAATCCATCCGCAACCATGACTCGTGTTGGCGAAGAAATTTCAAAACTCCTCGAAGAACTAAGCGACGAACCTGGAGACGCCCTCATTTCTCGACGCCGAGAAAAATTCCTAAGCATGGGCGAAAAGGGTCTTGGCTGACACCTCTACGCAGAACCCGGCCGCAGCTTGGATGCGGCCACTCCCCATCGCAGCCTTTATCGCTCCTATCATCGCAGCCCCCAGTGGGCGTGGACTCGTCCCCGTTCTATTAATCGTCGGCATGTGGGCGTTCCTTGATATGCTTCGAAACAATCGTGCAGCGATTAGGGAAGCATTTAGTTCTCCGCTTTGTTTCTGGTCGTTGGCCGCAGCAGGTCTGGCCTTGCTCTCGTCTCAATGGGCCTTAGTTCCCGCGCAAGCGATCAAAGTCGGGTTTAGTTTTGCGGGCCTCGCGGTTTTCGGTCTGATCATGATCACCCAAGCGAAACATCAATCGGCGACGGAGAACGAAAGTACTAGAACGGCACTTATAGTTGGCATGAGCATCGCACTCATTCTTCTAGGTGCGGGAGCCGCATATGGATTGAATTATGATCAGCCGTTGTGGGGAAAAGAAAACCGGCATGCCATTCGGACTTTGTCGCACGCACAAACAGTCATAGCGGTATTCTTAGTACCCTGCCTGTTCACTCTCTGGCAGCGTGGCGCAATGTGCAGGATATATGCGTCCGCGATGGCTGCTGCAACAATCGTCATATTTGTGAATTTGGAACACGGGGCCAGCAATATTGCCATCATGGTTTCTGCAACCAGTTTGGTGTTGGTTATCTTCACGGACCGAGCGGGCCTTGGCCTAGTCTGTATCGGCGCCGCGACCGCAATCCTTTCCATGCCAGTTTTTTTGGAAATGGTTCTGCCGACGACAGAAGCATTGAGTGCTCTGAGTTACAGTGACGGCAATTGGGCTAGCGAAACCCACCGCTATTTCATGTGGCGATTTGCGGTGGGGGCAATTTCTGATGGCTCATACCTTACTGGATTCGGCGCTGACGCAAGCAGGGGGTTTCCCGGGGCCAAAGAGAAAGTCATGTGGGGCATCGAGTTAATGCCTCTGCATCCGCATAACGGCGCATTGCAAGTATGGTTAGAATTGGGCGCGCTCGGTATCGTAACCTTCTTAGCGTTACTGGTTGCGATCTTCAGGGGCACAAGGGCCTTCGCGCGCAAGGATATTGCGATTTGCGCGGCACTTCTCTCCGCCTACCTCGTACCCTGGATGCTGTCCTATGGTATTTGGCAGTCTTGGTGGCTTGCACTGGGATGGCTAGCGGCTGCCATCGGTCGGGGTATTCTCGAACCAAAAGCGCCGTAGGTTTACAGTCCTTTATGAACCAACTTTCCCATGGCAATGCTTGAATTTTTTGCCTGAACCACACGGGCACGGCGCATTGCGTGGCACACGTCCCCAGGTATTGGGATCATTCGGGTCCATGTTTTCTGCAGACTGGCGATGGCTCACCGTCGCTGTTTCAACGCGCCCGCCTTCTTCGCCATCAGCGGCTTGCTGGGCTGGGTCCGTGCGCGTCTCTTGTGTTTGTTGTTGCTGCGGACGTAGTGCGCCTAAATCAGGTTCCGCCTGGAACTGCACATGTGCCAGCACCTGGGTGACGCGATCCCGCAATCCGGTCAGCATCTCGTCGAACAAATCAAACGCTTCACGCTTGTATTCATTCAACGGATCACGTTGCGCATAAGCGCGCAATCCAATGCCCTGCCGCAGATGATCGAGGGTCAGGAGATGCTCTTTCCAGCTCTGATCGAGCAATTGCAACAATAGGCTTTTCTCGACGGACCGCATGACTTCTGGTCCGACATTGACGGCTTTTTCTGCCATCATGCGGTCTGTTGCATCGGTCAGGCGTTCGCAAATCTCTTGATCGGCGATCCCCTCTTCGGCGGCCCATTCTCTGACCGGAAAATCTCCACCAAAGACACGCTGCGTCTCTTCGTGCAAAAGGTCGACGTTCCACTGATCAACATACGCTTTTTCAGGGATAGCCGTCGAGACCAAGTCTTCAATCACCTGATGGCGCATTTCGATCACGTCTTCGGCAACGTCGGTAGCCGCCATGAGGTCCTTACGTTGTTCGTAGATCACCTTACGCTGATCGTTCATCACGTCATCGTATTTCAAAAGGTTCTTACGAATTTCAAAGTTGCGCGCTTCAACTTTGGTTTGTGCTTTTTCCAGCGCCTTGTTGACCCATGGATGGATGATCGACTCCCCCTCTTGCAGGCCCAATTTCTTGAGCATCCCATCGATACGTTCCGATCCAAAGATACGCATCAGGTCATCTTGCAGCGACAAATAGAATTTAGACGTTCCAGGATCACCCTGACGACCAGACCGCCCACGAAGCTGATTATCGATCCGGCGGCTTTCATGACGTTCCGTCCCCAGTACGTAAAGCCCACCTGCGGCCAGTACGACTTCTCTGTTGGCAGCGATTTCAGCTTTAATTTCTTCGACCGCTTTGTCGTAGGCCTCGGTACCAGGTTCTGCGTTCACTTCTTGTTCAATCCGCATATCCAAGTTGCCGCCCAACTGGATATCTGTCCCACGGCCCGCCATGTTGGTCGCAATCGTCACGGCGCCGGGACGACCGGCCTGGGCGACAATCGACGCTTCTTGTTCGTGATAACGCGCGTTCAAAACAGAATGGGGGACTTTGGCTTTTTTGAGTGCTTCGGCCAGCAGTTCTGATTTTTCAATCGACACTGTACCGACCAAGACGGGCTGCTGACGCTCAAAGCTATCTTTGATCTCTTCGACAATGGCGGCGTATTTTTCCTCAACGGTGCGATAAACTTCGTCATCTTTGTCCTCACGCGCGACGTCAACATTAGTAGGGATCGCGACGACATCGAGGCTATAAATCTCCGCGAATTCGCCCGCTTCGGTCATCGCCGTGCCGGTCATCCCGGCCAGCTTTGGATATAGGCGGAAGTAATTCTGGAACGTGATCGAGGCCAGCGTCTGGTTCTCGTTTTGGATTTTGACATTCTCTTTGGCTTCAAGCGCTTGATGAAGGCCTTCTGAAAAACGGCGCCCTTCCATCATCCGCCCGGTGAATTCATCAATAATGATCACCGCATCGTCTTTGACGATATAGTCGACATCACGCTCAAACAGCACATGCGCGCGCAAAGCTTGGTTTGCATGATGGACCAAGCTGACATTTTGCAGATCATACAACGAACCATCTTCGAGCATACCAGCCTCGGACATCAGCTGTTCCATCTTCTCCATGCCTTCTTCGGTGAAGGCCGCAGAGCGGGCTTTTTCGTCCTTCTCGTAGTCTTCCTCATTGATGTTCGGAATTAAGGCATTCACAGACGCGTAAAGATCGCCCAAATCCTCGGTCGGGCCGGAAATGATCAATGGGGTTCGCGCTTCATCGATCAAAATACTGTCGACTTCATCGACAATGGCGAAATTGAATTCCCGCTGGACCATGTCTTCCAACGTAAACTTCATGTTGTCGCGCAAATAGTCGAAACCGAGTTCGTTATTGGTGGCATAGGTCACGTCACAGGCATAGGCGGCACGACGCTCTTCGTCGGTCAGACCATGCGAGATCACTCCTACGGTGAGCCCGAGGAACGTGTAGACTTGGCCCATCCAACTCGCATCACGTTGCGCCAGGTAATCGTTCACCGTGACGACGTGTACGCCCTTGCCCTCAAGTGCATTCAGATACACCGCCAAGGTCGCAACCAGGGTTTTACCCTCACCCGTTTTCATTTCAGAGATCATGCCGCGATGCAGGACAATCCCGCCTAGCATTTGCACGTCGTAATGCCGTTGACCGAGCGCGCGCTTGGCGGCTTCGCGAACCGTCGCAAATGCTTCTGGTAGAATGTCATCAAGGCTCTCGCCGTTACTCAACCGACCACGGAATTCATCGGTTTTTGCTCTCAATTCATCATCGGAAAGTGGCTCGAAAGACGCCTCGAAACCGTTGATCTGTTGGACGGTTTTATCGAGCGTTTTGACGAAGCGATCATTGGCAGAGCCGAATAGGCGTTTGGCAAAGTTTTGCAGCATTTACGGCTCCTGGCACGCGGCCAAAAAAACGAGGGGGACCGGTTATTTCACGGTCTCAATTAGGTTGTGAAAGAGATAGAGTCCCGCAGGCGCACTGTCAACGCGGGCGGCGGTCAAAAAGTCCAGTAATTCCGACTGCTTTTATCACATATGTGCGAGGGGATGGGCCGTTTCGACCAATGAACGCAGCCGCTCTTCTAGAACATGTGTATAAATCTGCGTTGTGGAGATATCCGCATGTCCCAGCATCTGTTGTAATGCCCTTAAATCCGCGCCATTTGCCAGTAAATGGCTGGCAAATGAGTGCCTCAGTACATGCGGTGACACGCGCGTCCGATCCAATCCCGCTTCAACCGCCAATTCCTTGACCAATTGGCCAAAGCGGGCGCGGGTCAAATGTCCTTCTTTGCCACGCGATGCGAACAAATATCGATTGGTCCGGGCCGCCCCTCGCCCTTTGGGCAAGAAGCTGTCGCGGACCATCACGTAATCGCGCACGGCATCTTGGGCCGGTTCGCCCAATGGCACCATCCGTTCGCGCCCGCCCTTGCCCGACACGGTTAAAACGGGGCTTTCACGCAGGAACGAAGATAACGGCAAGGTCACCAATTCGGTGACGCGCAAACCCGTCGCATATAGGATTTCCATTAATGCCAGTAACCGAATGCCATCGGCACCTGGGCGGCGGCGCGCGGCCTCTAACAGGGCATCAACCTCGGCTTCGTTCAGGTATTTTGGAAGTCGTTGGCCGAGCTTCGGCCCATCCAAGCTGGACGTCGGATCGTCATCACGAAATCCCATTTCCAGAACAAAGCGAAAAAATCGTTTCAGCGCAGACAGGCGGCGTGCCGCAGTCGCCGCCGATAACCCTCTGTCATCCAACGATTTCAGATACGCCCGGATTTGAACTGCATTTGCGCGCTCTGGCAGCGTCTGGCGCCGACCCACAAAAAATGCAAATTCGTTCAGATCACGCCGATAGGCAGACAGCGTGTTGGGGGACGCGTTCCGAATTGATCGCATCATGTTTAGAAAGTTCTCTACCCACGTGAATGTGAGATCAGCCATCTTTCAACATCAAAGACCTGCGGCGATCAGGTTCTCCACCGCCAATTGACGCGCATCATCGATCAACCCCATCTGGCGCAACGCGGAAATCGCCTCGTAAATCACGTGCGTGCTGCGCGGACCGGCATCGATATCACCCATGACATTCAACATACGGATCACGGGTTCGGCGACACCAAACAATGACTCTTCGCTAACGGCCACCGGTGTCACGCCGGATACGTTAGCCACCCGCAGGCGTCGATCTGCATTTTCACGAACCATCGTGTTCCATCCCAGCATGACATTCCTGAATTGCAGCCACTCCGACGCCGAAGGCATGTTTACGGATTGTGGTTCGGATTTCAGCGACCCGTCCCATGCCGTTTTAGGCAGTTCGGCCCCGAGCGCCAAGACAATGGCATTCAACAAAGACTGCGTAGGAATCAATTCCGGGCGCTGTTCGATGCTCTGACGCCATGCGCCCAACATTTCGTTCATATTGACCCGGTCTACCCCCGCTCCAAGTACCCAAGCCAAGGGACGAATGCGGTCCAGCGCCAATTTTGCATCTGGGTTTACGGTGGCACTTGCACGAAGCAACGCCATCCATTTTTCTGTGCCGACCCTATCACCAAGCGATAGATATCCACGGACTGCGGTGATCGCGAACCAAGCCATTTCAGGACTGGGAGGAATACGATCGATCAGCGGCTTGAAGGCTTCAATAACGGGCAGGTAGCGTTCATCCTCGCGGGCGATTGCTATTGCCGCGTTGATAATCTCGCCACGTGCGACCGGAATGTCCTGCTTTGCTGCCGCCTGATACAAGAGCGCACGGGCTGCCTGCCCGCCGATTTCATCTGCACGTGTCAACGCATTGTCCAGATCCGCATCTACATAGTCCACTTCGCTATACAGGCGACGCAATGTGCGAGGATCGGCGATTCCGCCTGCGACACCTTTTTCCGCCGCTTCGATCTTGCTGCCAAGCGTCAGGTTCGGTGCCTTTGTCGCGCCATATAAAACCAACGCATTATTTGTCGCTGTGACGTCTGCCGGTAGTGCCGCTTTTGATGCCCGCGATAACGCCAGATGGAACAACGTAGGATTGGGGATGGACTCTAACGTGATCGGCTTCCCGGAAAGCACACTTTCTGCCAACAGCGCTAATGCCGGGTCATCACCCGACGTTTCACGCAGCAACGACAGGCCAAACGAAACGCTCTCGGCCTTTCCATCCAACGCATCACAGTAGACCAACATTTTCTGCCAGAAGTCTTGGGATGCATGCTGTTGGTTATTACGCGCCAGTCCGCACGCCCTGGCATTATCGAAATTCAAAAGTTGAATGCTGGCATCCGCTGCATCAAGCCCATCTGGACGCCCCTGGGTGGGCGATACCGACAACAGCAATTCGGCGTTTTCCACGTCGCCCATTGCCATCAGCGCATTGACGCGGGCGCTCAACAAACTGGGCACATCATCCGATGCTGCGATGGGTGCGCGGGCGCGACTGAGCAACAGCCTTGTTTTCAATTTTCTAAGTGTCTTTGACCCGGTGTTTAATGGCACCCCGGTGACCAAATCCACCGCCTGTTGGTGCGTCGTGCCTTGCCACATATCAGCGCCCAACCCGCCATCCTGCTGGCGTAGTGCACCCAGTGAGTCGCCATCGATCCGTGTTAAACCGTCAACTTCGATTCCGGTGGTTTGTCGGACATCACTGGGAACCACTGGCGCATTTGCCGCCGGGTTCAAGGATCGCGGCGCGGCATTTGGCACTAGACGACGTGGCGCAGAGCCTGCTTGTGGCAATGGCACACGTGTTTCGGGTAATGCGGTGGTCGGTGGCTGGGCGGCTGCACCGGGCACTTGTAATGGTTCTGGTGTCACCGGCGCATTTGTTTGCGCCTGCGCCAAACCCACGACCGAGATGCCCGCAAAGAAAACAGCCGCTGAAATCAGCCTATTTTGGGAATTTGTCATTCGGCAGAACCTTATCCACGTTGCTGATAGGTGGCGGAATTTCCCACGTTGCAAGAAACGCAGTCCCCCCGCCAGCAGCTAAAAGCAGGAGCAGCACCAAGGCAATTGTTAGCTTTCCCATATTCTCTCGTCGGTCCCTCTATGCTTTTGACACATTCAAAGGCGCGTCATACATACTTGGTAAACGACCATCTGCCGCGCCGCAATTCATGGTTTAGAACAACTGTGGCAATATTTTGATGATCTCTTTGATCTGCCATCGTCGCTCTGCGCTTTAAACTCCAGGCAATTCCGACTATTTTCATGAGAATATGTTCAATCGCCAGAGCTAGCGCGGGAAACCGCTGCTTTTGACACGAGAATATGAACGACGAGCAGACAGAAACGAACGATGAAGCGTCAGCAAAACCAATCGTCCTTGTGGGACTGATGGGTGCGGGCAAATCGTGCGTGGGTCGCCGGGTCGCCGAAGCCTTACACGTTCCATTCATCGATTCGGACGAAGAAATTGAAAAAGCAGCAGGCTGTTCGGTAAGCGATATTTTTGACGTCTATGGCGAACCTGCATTTCGGGACTGCGAAAGACGGGTCATTCAACGGCTATTAGAGAGTGGCCCCAGCATCATCGCCACCGGCGGCGGAGCTTTTATGGATGATGCTGTGCGTGACACGATCAAACGCACGGGCCTATCGATTTGGCTACAGGCCGATCCAGAGGTTCTATATAAGCGCACGAAGCGATCGAAAAACCGGCCCTTGCTGCAAAACGATGATCCTTTGGGTACGCTGCAGAAGCTCGCCGATCATCGTTATCCCGTGTATCAACATGCCGACGTCACCGTCGAGACGGGCGATGAAAGCTTAGAAACAACCGTTCAAAAGGTTTTGGACGCCATTCCAAACGCAACCACCGGATCACCAGAATGACCAATTCTACCGACGCCGAGCGCGTTCACGTCGCGCTCGGAGAGCGAAGCTACGATATTATCGTCGGCGACAACGCGATTGATTCATGCGGCGACATTATTGCCGAGGTCGCAAAATCCGACCGCACCGTCGTGATAACCGACGAGAATGTTGCCCCCCATTGGCTTGCCCGCGTGACCCAATCCTTAGAGGCTGCTGGGCTCAGCGCAAAAAGCATCATTTTACCGCCAGGTGAGCACACCAAAAGCTTTCGCCAACTAGAAGTATTGTTGGATGATTTGCTTGAACATGGCATCGACCGCAAAACCACCCTCATTGCACTCGGCGGTGGCGTGATCGGGGACCTGACCGGGTTTGCCGCCGCAATTATTCTGCGGGGCATCAATTTTGTGCAAATTCCCACAACCTTGTTGTCGCAAGTCGACAGTTCGGTGGGCGGCAAAACCGGGATAGATACGCGACACGGCAAAAACTTGGTCGGCGCCTTTCATCAACCATTATGCGTGATTGCCGATACCGCAACGCTGGATACCCTGCCCGCCCGTGAACGCCGATGCGGCTATGCAGAGGTGATCAAATACGGCGTCATTAATGATCGTGATTTCTTTGATTGGTTGCTTGAAAACGGGGAACGCATTTTGGCGGGTGCCCCCGATGCCCGCAAAGAGGCCGTTGTCCGCTCATGCCAAAGCAAAGCCGCCGTCGTCGCTGAGGATGAGAAAGAGGCTGGCGTGCGCGCACTGTTGAATTTGGGCCATACGTTTGGTCACGCTATTGAGGCACAGGTCGGCTTTGATGATGTACTGAAACACGGCGAGGCCGTGGCCATCGGCATGGTGATGGCATTGGAAATGTCGTCGCGGCTAGCGGTCGCGCCCCAAAGTGCGCGCGACGAACTGGTTGAGCATTTGGAAAAAATCGGCCTGCCCACATCCTTAAAAGGGTTGGCTGGCGACAATTGGACATCCTCTGCCCTGCTGGAGCATATGGGACGCGACAAAAAAACCGAAGGCAACAAACTGACATTCATTCTCGCGCGTGGAATTGGTCAGTCGTTCGTCGCCAAAGATGTGGATGCGGATGTCGTCGCGGCCACCTTGGATACCTTCATCGCCGAGGCGAGAGCCGCTTGCGATTAGGGACAACCGCGCACAATTATGAAGATCACCAAACGTCATAGTTTGATTCGTTCAGGAAGGACAAAACGATGTTAGAAATCGGCCTCGCCATTTTGGTATTGCTGATACTCTCTGGCTTTTTCTCGGGTTCCGAGACCGCACTGACGGCGGCGTCTAAGCACGTCATGCACTCGGCCGAGCAAAACGGCGACAAACGCGCCATTCTTGTGAACAAACTACACGAAGACAAAGAACGCTTGATCGGTGCGATCCTTCTCGGCAACAACATGGTCAATATTCTGGCGTCTGCGCTTGCGACCAGTTTGTTGATCGAATTGTTCGGGGACAACGGTGTGGCATATGCGACCCTCGGCATGACCTTATTGGTCCTGATATTTGCAGAGATCCTGCCGAAAACCTATGCCATCCGTCATGCGAACAAAATGGCCCTGGCCATTGCCCCCATCATCCACCCGGTAATCGTCGTATTCGCACCAATTACTATGACGATCAGTCTGTTGGTACATCGCCTCTTGGCGATGTTTGGTGCAACCGTCACCGCCGACGAAACCCGGGAAGCCGCCGAAGAAGAACTGCGCGGCGCGATTGAACTTCACGACGGAGACGAACCCACGGTTAAGCAAGAGCGTGACATGCTGCGCTCGGTCCTGCAGTTGAACGAAGTGCAAGTCGAAGAAATAATGACCCACCGCAGCAACGTGACAACGATTGACGCCAGTCTGCCGGTTGAAGAAATCGTCAAACAGGCGATTGCCAGTCCTTACACACGTATCCCGGTCTGGCAAAACGACCCAGATAACGTGGTCGGTGTGCTGCATGCCAAGGCGTTGCTCCGCGAGATGATGGAACGCGGCGGTGACGTCGGTGATTTGGACATCATGACCATCGTTTCAAATCCGTGGTTCATTCCAGAAACCACACTGCTGCAAGACCAGCTTGAAGCGTTTCGTGCGCGCCGCGAGCATTTCGCACTGGTTGTCGACGAATACGGATCAAACATGGGGATCGTCACGCTTGAGGATATCATCGAAGAGATCATCGGCGACATCGACGACGAACACGATGTTGAGGTCGTCGGTGTCACAGCGCAAACCGATGGCAGCTATCTGGTGGATGGGTCCGTTACGATCCGTGATTTGAATCGGGAATTCGAATGGGACTTACCAGACGAAGAAGCGGTCACCATAGCTGGACTTGTCCTGCACGAGTCGCGACGTATCCCAGAAATCGGGCAATGCTTCATGTTTCATGGTTTCCGATTCGACATTGTCGGACGCGAACGCAATCAAATCACCCAGGTGAACGTGATCCCACCGATTGACGAACCTACAACAGACGAGATGGACGAGATTGTCGAGCCCCAACCCTAATCAATTTGGGCACGAAATCATCTCGCTGTTTTACTACTTCAACTCGTGATCAGTCTGGCCTACACTGTCCATAAGGTGGGAATTGATATGGTCGGTGCTCGTAGAGGTTACCGCCAATCACATGGGAGGAGACAGCTATGAACAGAAAGATCGTTCCAGATATTGTTCAACCAACCGAAGTCTCTAGTGTCAGGGCTGATGTGACGATCACAGATGCCGCGAAACTGATGTCCGACAAACGAATCGCGGCGCTGACTGTGACCGATGATGATGGCAAATTGATCGGCATTGTCACTGAGCGCGATGTCGTATTCCGCGGTGTTGCAGCCGGTTTAGACACAACGGTCAGCACCATCGCCGATATCATGACCGCAAACCCGGATACACTCTCACCCAATGATAGCGCCGCGGACGCGTTGGAGCTGATGCAAACCCGAAAATATCGCCACTTACCCGTGGTCGATAACGGTAATTGCATTGCTGTGGTGTCGATCCGGGATCTATTTTCATCAGTCAAACAGTCCCTTGAAGAGAGCATCAAAGAGACGGAAGCATTCGTCTTTGGGGATCGTTACGGGGCATAGCTATCCCGGGCATAAAGTAGAAATGCAAATTGGGATTTTCCATCTGTCCTGATTTCCCTTATGTGATCGGGAATGTCGAACACGCCTAAACTTGATCGCCCGCAACTTGGGATTGCCCTCATCATTTTCGCAATGCTGGTATTTGCGCTGCAAGACGGCATCACAAAGCATCTCGCGACGACGTACTCTGCGCCGCAAATCCTGTGGATCCGGTTTTCTTTCTTTGTGGTTTTTGCGCTTTTGTATTCCATGCGCACCAAACCGTTAATGACCTGCCTGACCAGCAATGTGCCCGTGTTGCAGATCATCCGGTCCCTGTTAATCGTCGCAGAAATCGGATTTTTCATCCTTGCCGTGCGACATCTACCATTGGCAGAAACCCATGCGTTGTTCGCGACTTTTCCATTGATGGCCACGGCGATTGCCGCGCTATTCTTAAAAGAACCCGTCGGCATTCGTCGGTGGTCGGCGATCATCATCGGTTTGATGGGCGTAATTATTATTCTAAGACCCGGCGCCGCAGTCATCGCACCTGCCGCATTGATTGCGCTTTTATGCGCCTTCATGTTCGCGGGCTATCAGGTGATTACCCGACTTGTATCCAAGTATGATGATAGTGAGACATCGGTCACGTACATGGCCGTGATCGGGTTGATCGCGATGACGGCCCTCGGCCCGTTTTTCTGGAAAACCCCAGATGCGGAGGGATGGAAGTGGTTGCTGTTATTGGCACTCAGTGCGGCACTCGGTCATTTCCTGCTGATCAAAGCTTTGGAATTTGCACCAGCTTCTCTTCTCCAACCGTTTAACTTCACGTTACTGGTTTTCGCATCGACGGTGGGTTATTTCGCATTTGGTGATGTTCCCGATATGTGGACAGTATTAGGGGCCATCGTGATTGTTGGCAGCGGCATTTACACCGTACACCGAGAGCGCATGCGCGGTACAAAGCTGCCTGATCACCCCGTCGCCTAGTCCCACTTCTTTTCGGTAACAAACACAGTACCCGTGAATGTCGCGATCATAGTGTCATCACCTTCGCGCATGATATCAACGCGATAAACGCCCTTGCGTTTGGTCCGGGAGACTTCGATGGCAGTTGCGATCAGCACATCATCCTGGCGCACACCCGATAGATATGCGATATGCGCATCGATCCCCACAGACTGGTGGTCGTGCGAGTTCGATGCCAACCCAAATGCTGTATCGGCAAACGCGAACAATACGCCGCCGTGCGCCCAACCCATGAAATTCAAGTGGTCATCGCGTACCGTCATACGAACTTGGACGTGCCCAGCGCGCACATCGCCCAATTCAACACCCATCCAGCTGACGAAATTGTCTTCACCAGCCAGGCGGTTTAAGCGCTTGGCCACAGACTCAATATCTGACATTCCGGGCTATGCCGCGATCAAGGGTTGGCCAAAGCCAAGTTCTTCGCGCAAACATGCGCAGATTTCCCCGTGGGTGGCCCCTGCGTCAGCAGCTTCAACTAGGCGACCAAATATGTTATCCGTTTCGTCACCGCAGGCACGCGACAGCGCCGACAATGCACGCTGCACATCCGCGTTCGAGCGATCCTGCTTAAATTTTTTCAAGGTCGCGATCTGCGCTTCCATGGTCTCCAGCGAGGGGCGTTCCAACGGTGGCGAATTGATCGCCTCGTCATCTTGGTACTTATTCACGCCCACGATGGTTTGTTCTCCGGTTTCAACTTTGCGTTGGAATTCAAGCGACGACTCGCCAATTTTGTCCTGAACCAGGCCATTCTTCACCGCTTCGAACATGCCACCAGCGGCATCGATTTCATCGAACACGGCCATAATTTGCTCTTCCATTTGATCGGTCAGGGCCTCGACATAATACGAGCCACCCAATGGATCGATCACATCGGTCAAGCCCGCCTCCTCGCGCAGGATATTCTGGGTTTGAATGGCGATTTTCGCCGCCGCCTCAGTTGGTGTCGACAGCACCTCGTCATAAGCATCGGTATGCATGGATTGCAAGCCACCTAAAATCCCGGCGATGGCCTGGGTCGCCACACGAGCGATGTTGTTCAACGGTTGCTGACGCGTCAGATCTACACCCGATGTTTGCGCATGAAACTTGAACCGCCAAGCACGTGGGTCTTTTGCGCCCAGACGTTCCTTGGCCAACCGTGCCCAAATCCGGCGTCCCGCGCGGAACTTTGCGATCTCCTCAAAGAAACTGATCGAGATATCAAAGAAGAACGTGAATCGCGGCAAAAACGCATCAACGTCTAAGCCCCGACTTTGGCAATCCTCGGCATACTGCACGGCAGATGCCAGCGTAAACGCCATGGCCTCTGCAGGGGTCGCGCCTGACTGCTGCATATGCTGACCCACAACCGACACCGGATTCCAAGACGGCAAGAATTTGTTCGCAAAATCGACATGATCCACAAACACCCGGCGCGCGCCATCCAACGCCAAGCGAAAGAACATATGGTTGGCGACAAAATGCGAAATGTAATCGCTTTGGTTCGATGTGCCGGAAACACGATCCCAGGAAATGCCACGGCGCTTGGCCACACACAGCATGAATGCCAGCAACGTGAAGGGTGATGGGTCATTCAAGGCGATGGACATATCGCCAATCGGCACGTCACGCAGGCAGACATCCATGTCCTCGACCGTGTTGATCGTAGTCCCGCACGTACCCAAAATTTCGACATCAACCTCGTCGATATCGTATCCCCGATAAACCGAATTGCACGGGATGACGCTGAGTGCCGTGGCCCCGGTATCGACAATCCGTCGCATGCGCGCATTATAATCTTCTGGGGTCGCCAGCCCAATTAACTGACGCTGGGTCCAAGACCGCCCCCGGTGCATGGTCGGATAAATCCCGCGCGTAAATGGCGTGTCGCCCGGAAAGCCCAAATCTGGCATGTAGTTTTCCGGATTCCAGTCTTCGGGCGTGTAGATCGGTTTGACCTCTATCCCGGATCGATTGCGACGCTTGGCCTCCCCTGGCAGATGCTTCTCATAAGCGCGCTGCCATTTGTCTTGGCCATCTTCAAAATCCTGCCCCAAGCGGGCGTTGCGACCATCAGTGCTCATACGTCGTCTCCTAATACCTTACGGCGCGCAGCTATCAAATGCGCGATATCTGATACAATCTCATCGCGTGAACATCCCGGATGGAATACTTTGGCGACTCCGTGTTCGTGCAACATTTTTTCGTCCTCTTCGGGCACAATCCCACCGACGATCACCACGACGTCGGACAACCCTGCTTCGTCCATGGCTTTCTTTAACTTCGGGACCAATAAATGATCGGTCGCCAAGGAACTGACTCCGATGCAGTCCACGTCTTCTTGGGCGGCTTGATTGACGACGGTGGCAACTTGTTGCCAGGGCCCTGTGTAGATCACCTCCATACCCGCATCTCGCAAGAATGACGCGACCAAACGTGATCCCCGATCATGACCATCCAGGCCAATCTTGGTGACCATCACACGGGGCGGACGGGCCATCGATTTCACGATCTCTGGCACCTCAGATACAGTCTTGGGTTCGCTCAGCGTTGTCATGATCGGCTCCTAAAAATCATCCAATAAGTCATCCTCACGTATCCCCTTTGATCAGCGTGACGAAGTGACGTGCAATTTCGGATGGCGTGGCACCTTCGGGCCGATACCACGTGCGCGACCAATTGGCGGCCCCCATGATCATCAGCCGCACCCATCGCGCTTTTTCTGGATCGTTTAAGGGCAGCGCATTCGTTAATTGCCGAAACCGTTGTTCATAAGAATCCCTGAGTGCAATCAGCTCTGCACGCAACTCGTCATTGTCGGCAGGCAAATCCCTAATCACCACCTGCGCGTAATCTCCCCGATCCAACAGACTTTCCAGATGTGCCGTCAGCGCCATCTCTAACCGGGTCCAAGGATCGGCTTTTTCTGAAGCCGCAAGTGCGTGATCGACATTGTCGGCGATCCGACGCACACCCTCTTGGTGGACCGCCAGCAACAACGCGTCTTTCGACGAAAAATGATAGTACATCGACCCCGCCAGCATATCGGCGTCCGATGCCACCTCGCGCATGGTGGTGGCCGAATACCCCTGACGACGAAAACGATACGCCGCCGCATCCAGGATCGCTGCACGCCTGTTATTACTTCTGGTTTTCGTGCCTAAACCGGGTTCGCTGACCAAGGTATCCATGATCGACTCCGTTAAACAAACGTACGTTAGGTTAAGAATAATCTTGCGATCTTGGGACTGACAAGGAAAATCGCCAAAACCAAAGGAGATTCCCATGCCACTCTCAAAGGCAGCGCCCCGAAAACACATCCATACGCGCGAGATCAAATGCGATGCGTACCAACGCGACGATGGCTTGTGGGACATTGACGGCATCATCACAGATACCAAGTCATATACTTTCGAAAATCTGGACCGGGGCGGCGTGGCTGCGGGCGAGCCGGTCCATCAGATGCGGGTCCGCATAACAATTAACGAGGATTTGGAAGTCCAGGCCGCCGAAGCCGTGACAGAGAACGGCCCATTCAACATGTGTGGGGATATCGTCGCCGATTATTCAAAGCTGGCGGGCTTAAAAATTGGCCCAGGATGGCGAAAAAACGTGCTCAGTCGCTTAGGGGGTGTCAAAGGCTGCACCCACATATCAGATCTGGTCATGGGGCCGTTGGCTGTAACGGCCTTTCAGGCAGTCATTCCGGCGCGGCGCAAACGGGACAAAGAACCGGGCGATGGATCAAAACCTGCGACGCTGAACACGTGTCATACGTTATCCGCCGCGAGCCCTGTTGTGGAAAGACGTTGGCCGAGTTTCTATCAGAAACCCGACGAATAGGACTTACGTGGCCTGCTGACCACCGAGGGCTTTTTCAAACACGTTATCCGAAGCATCAGGATCAACGAGCGCGAAGCGGAAGTAATTCATCACGACGGCGCGGATCGCTTGAGCGCGATTGAGGCCATCTCGCCCGGCTTCTACGCGCGAACAAAGATCGTGGCGCGAAAGATTCTCTCTCGCACATAAATCTTCTACAGCATCCCAGATTGCACTCTCTAATCGAATGGTTGTCCGCTTGCCATCAATGACAACATTCCGGGTCAGCAACTTCGCATCCATAACAGGACCTCGTGGGCTCACTCCCCCAAGTGAGTCCATCAGATGGTGTCACAGTCGGATACGACTTTAAAGTGCGTATTTTTACGTACATATACTTAGTTATTTGGAGGTCATAACGAAAACGCCATCCCAATCCTGCGGTGGATCAGATTTCAGCACTTCACATCGCTCAATATAGGTTTGCGACAGCTTATCCTCTGGATTGGCCTTCAGACATTCACCGAATAATCCGATGGCTTTGTCCCAATCGCCGTTATTATAGTGCTCTCGCGCCCCTTTGAAGTTGTTTACGACTTCCATCAAATTCGGGAAGCTTTCATCGTTATGGTAGTCCAGGACCTCATACACACCGACGGGTTCGGTCTTACCTTTAACAATTACCCGGTCAATATCCCTGATCCGATACGTACCTTTAAGTTTCTGGTACGTCAGATCACTGATCAGGATACGCGCGTGATATTGTTTACAGGCACTTTCCAAGCGCGCCGCCAGGTTCACCCCATCGCCGATCATGGTGTAATCCATTCGCTTTGGCGATCCGATGTTACCGGTCACAACGTTATCCGTATTCAGGCCCAATCCCATGTCGATGGGCATTTCACCATTGGCGATCCGTTCTTGGTTCCACTCCCAAAGCTCAGTGATCATGGCGATGCCCGCGCGCACGGCACGATCTTCATCATCCCCATGAGATATTGGAAGACCAAATCCAGCCATGATGGCATCGCCAATAAACTTATCCAACATCCCCTCTTCGCGCGTAATGCAGTCCACCATGATGGTGAAGTAATCGTTCAACATCTTAACGGTGCCCTGCGGCCCAAGAGATTCGGTAATGGTGGTAAAGGAACGCACGTCGGAAAACAGCACCGTCGCCGTGATCGATTGCCCGCCCAACGCATCGTCGCCGCCCGCCATCAACTGATCGGCCAAGCCAGGATCCATATACCGCGACATCGTCGACTTCATGCGTTTTTCAGACGAGATGTCCTCGATCATGAACATCACGCCGAGTTTTTTCTCCTCAGGTGAAATCAAGGGCAAGATCGTCAAGTTCGCCGAAAGTTTATCAGGTTTTGAATCTTCCTCTGGGCCGGGAACAATCAGTTCGGCATCTAATACGATGTCACCCTCGCCGGTTTCTTCAACCTGTTGACCCCGTTCGTAAATCCACGCGTTGTCACCAACGAATACTTCCTCGCCGGTTTTTCCGACGATTTCCGAAACACTGCCCAACCGCATGATCCGCAAGCCAGCTGCATTACAGGTCACAACCTTGGCGTCTTCATCCAGCGTGATGACGCCGTTGGTCATACTCTCGAGCATGCTTTCGTTATAGTTCTTCATGTTTTGCACATCTTCGAACAACTTGGCATTTTCGAGCGCAATAGCGATTTGCGAGGTAAAGGCTTTGAGCCGCGCTTCATCTTCTTCGGTAAACGGCCCACCCTGCTTGTTCAGCACCTGGGTCACACCGATGACCTTGCCGTCTTTGTTGGTGACCGGCACACACAAGATCGATCGTGTGAAATATCCGGTTTGCTTATCAAAACTCGGATTAAACCGCAGATCTGCATACGCATACGGGATGTTCATCGTTTCAGCAGACGTAAAGACCGTGCCGGCAATCCCCACATGGTTTGGGAGTCGGATCTCACCCAGACTGTCCCCCATCGCAACGCGCGAGAACAACTCGTTGGTTTTTTCGTCATTGATAAAGAGCGTGCTTCGGTCCGCACTGAGCATCCGGGTCGCTTCTCCCATGACCTTCTGCAGCAAAGACCCAAGTTCGAGTTCAGATGTCACATCGGTGACGACATCCAAAAACTCCAATTCCTTTTCGCGCGACTTCTTCATCTTCTCGACGAACTGCGTGGACTGCAATGCGACCGCAGCCTGGGTTGTCATAGCTTCAAGAAGTGACAAGTCTTCAGAGGTAAATTCACCCTCTTTTTTATTCAGCACCTGAATGACGCCGATCAGTTCTTCTTTGACCGTTCGAACGGGTGCACACAGGATATTTCGCGTTTTAAACCCGGTTTGTTCATCGACAGTGCGGTTGAATCGCTCATCGGAATAGGCATCATCAATAATCGCACCCTGTCCGGATTGGAACACATGCCCCGCGATACCCGTCGTGTTCAAAATGCGAATTTCACGTTGGAAGTTGCCTTGGGCAAATCTGGAATAGAGCTCATCGGTAATTGGGTCGTTCAGGAACAACGTGCCCCGCTCAGCACCAATTTCAAACGTCGTCATTTCGACCAAGGTCGCCAGCACTTCGTCTAGCGTCTCAATAGCTGCGACGCGCCGCGACACGTTGAGCAACATTTCGGCTTGTTTGAGCTTTTGGTCGGCGCGCTCAAGTTTCCGAAGCGCCTCCATCGGCATGTCGCCGCCACTCTCTTCAATCTTGCGACGGTGACGTGGGGGCAGGCGCTTACCCACATCGATAGAGGTCACGTCACCTGACTTATTTCCTTTTGGCGAACGCACGTTGCTTGCCATCGCGCTATTTATTCCCTTTGGCCTTTTCTAGCTCGTCGCGAAGCGCGGCGATCATCCCTTCTAGATGGGCATTTTCGTTTCTGGCATGGCGCTTGGTCTGATCCAGCGCTTCGTCTGCCATAAATTTGGTCGATTCAAGCTCTTCCCGCAAGCCTTGAACCGTAGCCTTCAAATGTTTGACCTCGTCTTGACCTGCGCGCACGGCCTCTTGGATCGCCGTTTCCTTCTCGATTCGCAGAGACTCCAACTCATCGCGAAGCGCACTCGCCGTCTCTCGCATGGTGCGAATTTCTGCGGCAGAGTCGGACACAGCCTTTTGAACCTGTTCGTTCGCATTCAAGCGCACCTCTTCAAGTTCGTCGCGCAGCGCTTGAACCGTTTCTTTTAGGTGCGCAATCTCGCTGGCGTTTGCTGAAACTGCTTCTTGCACCCGCTGATCTGATTCAAAGCGCAAATTTTCGAACTCTTCGCGCAGCCTTGCCGCTGTATCCCGCAACTGTTTGATCTCGTCCGCATTCGCCGACATCGCTTGCGTGACATCGCGAGCCTTTTCCATGTTCACGTTATCAAGCTCGTCGCGTAGCGCAGACGCTGTATCGCGCAGTTGTTTGATTTGGTCGGCGTTGGCCGAGGACGCCTGTGTGACCGATTGGGCTTTCTCGGCGTGGGCCTGCTCTAACTCCTCGCGCATGACCGCCAACGTATCTCGCAGATAACGAATTTCTTTGTTCGCTTCGTGAAGCTCGTCACTCTCTGGCTCGATCACATTGGAGTCGCTATCTGACATGCTTGCCCAGTACAGCCCAGTGGTTCTCTTTCTATTAGAATAGTTTAGCGGGTTTTTACGCTTCGATCACGATTTCTTAGGTCCAAATATGGAAATAACTTGTTCTACTTTTGTACTCATATGACATACTGGGCGTATGAGTGCGATGTGCCGAGACTGCATAAAATTATACGATGTGCCTCCCTCCAATGGGGTCTGCGCAGCGTGCGGGTCATCACGCCTAATTTCGCATCCTGAACTTATGAAATTATCGGTCGCCCACATCGACTGCGACTCGTTCTATGCATCGGTCGAAAAACGGGACGACCCCGCCATCCGTGGGAAGCCTGTCATCGTCGGTGGTGGCAAGCGAGGCGTGGTGTCCGCGTGTTGTTACATCGCCCGCATCCATGGTGTCCGGTCCGCGATGCCCATGTTTAAGGCCCTAGCCGCTTGCCCCGATGCCGTGGTCATTCGCCCCAACATGGAAAAATACAAGACAGTCGGGTACCAAATCCGCGATCTGATGCGCACGGCCACTCCATTGGTGGAACCCATATCCATCGACGAGGCTTTTTTAGATCTATCCGGCACAGAGCGCGTTCATCACGGTCCGCCTGCGGAGACACTCGCCCGATTATCCAAACAGATCGAAGACGAGATCGGCGTTAACGTATCGATTGGCCTGAGCTTCAACAAATTCTTGGCGAAACTGGCATCAGATATCGACAAGCCCCGAGGCTTTGCAGTTATTGGCGAGGCCGAGGCTGTCACTTTCCTAGCGGACAAGCCAGTGGGTATATTATGGGGTGTCGGCAAAGCCCTGCGCCGAAAACTCGACAAGGATGGGATCACCCGCGTCGGTCAGCTGCGTGATATCGAAGAAAACGAATTGATTGCGCGCTACGGGTCCATCGGACGGCGTCTTAGCCGATTTGCCAACGCCAAGGACATGCGCTCCGTCGATCCAGAAAGCCGTGCCAAATCGGTATCCGCTGAAACCACGTTTCAAGACGATGTCGCCGACATAGAGGCTTTACGTGTTTCGCTGTGGCATTTGTCTGAAAAGGTTGCGCGGCGCCTGGGGCGATCAAGCCTTGCCTGTGATGGCGTCCAATTGAAGCTGAAAACAGCCGATTTCAAAACGGTGACTCGTTCTCGGAAATTACCCGGGGCAACACGGCTGGCGGACGATATCTATGCCGCCGCAGAGACATTATTGATCGGAGAAGCCGATGGCCGGAAACTCTATCGATTAATCGGTGTCGGCGCGGAAAGACTGATGTCGGGCGAACATGCGGACCGGCCTGACTTAGCCGACCCTGATCGCCAAAAACGCGTCAAGGTCGCCGATGCCATTGACAGCGTCCGCGCCAAGTTCGGCGACAAAGTTATTGGCAAAGGACGTGGGTTTCGGGGTTAATTGCATTTGATCACCACTCATTTTTTATCATCCACGCGAAAGCAGGGACCCAGTGCAAACACTGCGTTCTAGGTTCCCGCCTTCGCGGAAATGACAAATATTTTTAGTCGGCAATCTATCCAATAATGCTGTTCAGTGTCGCACTTGGGCGCATGGCGGCGTCGCGTTTTGCAGCATTCGGTTTGTAATACCCACCCAGGTCAACAGGTTTGCCCTGATGCTCGGCGATCTCAGAGATGATGGTATCGACACTCGCGCTCAGTTTTTCAGCGATGGGTGTGAAATGTGCTTTCAAATCCGAGTCGTCATCCTGCGCAGCCAACGCCTCAGCCCAATACGTGGCTAAGAACACATGACTGCCCCGGTTGTCGATCTGGCCGACTTTCCGTCCCGGTGATTTGTTTTCATCCAGCAATTTGCCAGTCGCTGCATCAAGGGTTTTCGCCAGCACCATTGCTTTTGGATTGTCCGTCACATTCCCCAGATGTTCCAGCGACGCGGCCAAGGCACAGAACTCTCCCAACGAATCCCAACGCAAATGACCCTCGCCCACCAACTGTTGAACGTGCTTGGGTGCCGAGCCACCAGCACCTGTTTCGAACAGCCCACCGCCATTAATCAATGGCACGATGGAAAGCATCTTGGCACTGGTACCAACTTCTAAGATCGGGAACAGGTCGGTCAGATAATCGCGTAGCACGTTGCCGGTGACGGAAATCGTATCTTCGCCTTTTTTCATTCGCTCCAATGAAAAGCGCGTCGCATCTTGCGGCGACAGGATTCGGATATCGAGGCCTTCGGTATCATGCTCGGGCAGATACGCATCTACCTTTTTGATCAACTCTGCATCGTGCGCACGGTCTTTGTTGAGCCAGAAAACAGCGGGTGTTCCGCTTAAACGTGCCCGCGTTACCGCCAGTTTAACCCAGTCGCGGATTGGCGCGTCTTTGGTCATGCACATACGCCAAATGTCACCTGCTTCTACCGCATGCTCCAACACGGCATCGCCGTTTCCAGCGACCACACGGATCGAACCATCAGCCTGGGCGGTAAACGTTTGTGGGTGCGAGCCATATTCCTCGGCCTTTTGGGCCATCAAACCGACGTTTGGAATGCTGCCCATCTCGGACGGATTGAATGCGCCATGTTCTTTGCAGAAATCAATCGTCTCAGCATACACGGGCGCATAGCTGTTATCAGGGATAACGCACTTAGTATCGTGTTCATTGCCATCAGGGCCCCAACCTTTGCCGCCAGCGCGGATCAATGCGGGCATGGATGCATCAATGATCACATCGCTGGGCACGTGCAAGTTGGAAATGCCCTTATCGGAATTCACCATGTACATGTCGGGCTGATCGGCAGTGCATGCAGCGATGTCGGCTTCGATCTCGGCGCGTTTACCGGCGTCCAATGCTTCGATCTTGGCGAGGACGTCGCCAAAACCGTTGTTCACATTCACGCCTAACTCAGCGAACGTAGCGGCGTGTTTATCAAACACGGGTTTAAAGAATTCCTCGACCGCCGCACCAAAGATGATTGGGTCAGAGACCTTCATCATTGTCGCTTTCATATGCAGCGAAAACAGAACACCTTGTGCTTTGGCTTCGGCAATTTGCTCGCTCAAGAATGTGCGAAGCGCCTTGATGCTCATGAACGTGCTGTCAACGACCATGCCGTCTTCAAGTGGAATAGCGTCTTTCAATACTGTGGCCGTGCCATCACCAGCAACAAACTCAATCCGGCCTGTACCCGCATGATCAGCGGACAGGGTCACAGATTTCTCGTTAGAGAAGAAATCGCCACCACTCATCGACGACACGTGTGTTTTCGACGTCGGCAACCACTCACCCATGGAATGCGGGTTTTTCTTTGCGAATTCCTTGACGGCCTTGGGCGCGCGCCGATCAGAGTTGCCCTCGCGCAAGACAGGGTTCACCGCACTCCCTTTGACGTTGTCGTATTTCGCTTGGATTGCGCGTTCGGCATCATCCTTGGGATCATGTGGATAATCCGGGATCGGATAGCCTTGGGATTGGAGTTCTTTGATCGCACCTTCTAACTGCGGCATCGACGCGCTGATGTTCGGCAGTTTGATCACGTTGGCTTCGGGCTTTTTGACCAAGTCACCCAATTCCGCTAGGTCATCGGACTGGCGTTGTTCGTCGGATAACAGGTCCGGGAATTGTGCGAGAATTCGACCCGCGAGCGAAATGTCCTTTGTGCCGAAAGTGATACCGGCAGGCTTTGCGAACGCTTGAATAATCGGAAGGAATGAACCGCTCGCCAGTTCTGGCGCTTCGTCAACCTTGGTGTAAATAATATCTGCTTTATCGGACATGTTCCGTTTACCTCTATTCGTTGTTCTGTCTTCGCTCGGGTCTAATTACCCAATAATTTTTCTCAACTGTCGTCCTGGATCGCGCTGGGATGACAAAGAATAAAACTAACTTTGATCCATCGCTGCTTGCAGGTTGTCATCCAACTTGGCCAAGAACTGCTGGGTGGTCATCCATCCCTGCTCCGGCCCCACCAGCAGCGCCAAGTCTTTGGTCATAAAACCGCTCTCGACCGTTTCGATACACACGCGCTCTAACTTTTCGGCGAATGCAGAAACTTCGGGCGTGCCATCAAACTGGCCACGATAACTGAGTGCACGAGTCCACGCAAAGATCGACGCGATGGGGTTGGTCGACGTTTCTTTGCCTTCTTGGTGTTGGCGATAGTGGCGAGTCACCGTGCCGTGCGCGGCCTCGGCCTCCACCGTTTTACCGTCAGGTGTCATCAACACGGAAGTCATTAATCCGAGAGAACCAAAGCCTTGGGCCACGGTGTCAGACTGCACATCACCGTCATAGTTTTTGGTGGCCCAGACAAAACCACCTTCCCACTTCATCGCGCAGGCCACCATGTCATCGATCAGGCGGTGCTCGTAGGTGATACCTTTCTCGGCGAACTTATCTTTGAACTCAGCTTGAAATACTTCTTCAAACAAATCTTTGAAGCGCCCATCGTATTTTTTCAAAATGGTGTTCTTGGTCGACAGGTAAACCGGCCATCCAAGGTTCAGACCGTAATACAATGACGCCCGTGCAAAGCCACGAATGCTCTCGTCCAGGTTATACATGGCCATGGCCACACCTGCATCGGGTGCCTGAAAGACCTCGTGCTCGATCACATCGCCGCCATCATCCGGCACAAACTTGATCGTCAGCTTACCTGCGCCCGGAAAGGTGAAATCCGTCGCCCTGTATTGATCGCCAAAAGCATGACGTCCGATAACGATCGGGCGTGTCCAACCCGGCACCAACCGGGGCACGTTTTTGCAGATAATGGGTTGGCGAAAGACCGTGCCGCCTAAGATGTTTCGGATCGTTCCGTTGGGTGACCGCCACATCTGTTTCAGATCAAATTCTTCAACACGCTGTTCGTCCGGTGTGATGGTCGCGCATTTGACGCCCACGCCAAATTCCTTAATCGCGTTCGCCGCATCAATCGTGATCTGATCGTCGGTCTCGTCGCGTTTTTGGACGCTAAGATCGTAATATTTCAGGTCAACTTTCAGGTAGGGCAGGATCAATTTGTCTTTGATAAATTCCCAGATAATCCGAGTCATCTCGTCGCCGTCGAGTTCGACGATCGGATTTACGACCTCAATCTTTGACATTCTCGAGTAATCCTTGCTGGACCCATAGCCCCCCGGCCCGGGTCAAAATTCCCATATTTTTGTGCAGTGCAAGATATTCCGAGGCGCGATCAAAGGCAAGGTCAGGCGCTACTGCCGATAGACAAAAGTCGCATCAAACCGGGATTGCAGATAATCACCCGCATTGATGGGCGGAAATGCCTGCTTGGCCGCTTCAGAGGCACACGTAGGAACCACGGAAACCTGGGCATCCACATGGGGGTCCAGGAAAAACGGAATGGAATATCGATCTCGGGTGAGGCCGCCGACCACGCGATGGCGTCGCGCCTGATAATGCCCACCTGTCCAACGAGTCAGCAGGTCGCCCAGGTTCACAACAAATTCTGTCGATTGCGGCGCGATATCAAACCATTCGCCATTCGGCTGCTCGATCTGTAAACCTCCGACATCGTCTTGGGCCAGGATGGTCATAAAGCCATAATCCGTATGCTCGCCACATCCGCCCATGGCTTCAGTCTGATGAGATGGGGGATAATGCAGCAGTCTGAGATTTCCGACCGGGTTATTCATCGCTTGGTCAAAAAATTCGGTGCCCAATCCAAGTCCCTCGGCCGTCAGTCTGACCAACCGATCACTCAACACCATCATGGCATCGTGATACGCGGAAATGGCGTCCTTAAACCCCTCAAGCTCCGGCCAAACATTGGGGGCCGAGAACGGCTTGCCGGCCATAACGTCAGGATGATCCACGGGCAAATCGACGCCAAGGTCATAGCTTTCTTTGTAATCGGGCGGCGTATTGTCATCCAATGCCTCACCAAACAACGGTACGTAGCCCCGTTGGTGAGGGTGCGCATGTGATATGTGATACTTGTTTTTGGTTGTTTCAGGCAGCGCAAAGAATAACGCTGATTGCCGAAACGCGTTAACAAGCAGGCTGTCCGGCAGGCCATGCCCACGCAAGTAAAAGAATCCCGCATCGCGGCACGCGCGGTCAATCGCCTGTGCCGCATCAGGTTGTGTCAAATCAACGGTGGGAATGACGTCACGTGTCATGTCGAACTCTTTAACTTACAAACGCTCGGAAGCGGTCTCGGTTTTTGAAACGGAGACATCTGATAGCACATCAAAAACCTTTTCGACACTATCAACGATTGTAATCAACTCTGCGCTCTCAGGTGATGCGAAACCACCAGCGATCACACTATCAAACAATTGTACGAAATCGTCCCAGTATCCGTCTTCGTTCAGCAAAATGATCGGCTTGTCGTGAAGACGCAGCTGCTTCCAAGTCGTGATTTCAATCAGCTCATCCATCGTGCCCAACCCCCCAGAAATCGCAACAAATGCATCCGATAACTCGAACATGCGCTTTTTCCGACTATGCATACTATCGGTGATCTCTTGATCAACACCCGGCAAGTCGCCGACTTCGAACTTTAATAAGAATTCTGGGATAACACCTTTGACTTCGCCGCCTTTGTCCAATGCAGCCGTCGCGACCGCTCCCATCAAGCCGATCCCGCCACCGCCATACACCAGTCGAGTGTCCCGTTCTGCAAGCCCCTCGCCCAGCGCACGCGCCGATGCCTCGTGCTTGGGATCATCGCCAAATTTTGATCCGCAGAAAACCGCGACAGATGATGGAAAAGTCATAAGTTAATTTGCCTTTTTCTTCATTTCAGGCTGACATCTTAATCACGAGACCTTGAAGTGATCTCAGACGTTTTCGCTTGTATGGTCTACTCAGTGACTGACAGCGTATCTTTTATAGATACCGCCGCAAAGATATTGCTATCAGCGCTGTCAGTTAAAAGTGCGAATCATTGTAAAATGGAGTTTTTTGATGACCTTCACGAAATCTGTTCTCGGAATCGCAACGGCTGCCATCATTAGCACAAGTGCCACCGCCGCTTTTGCGAGCGAAGACGCCATCAAGTACCGCCAGGAAATTTTTAAAGCCGTTGGCGGCCACATGACTGCAATGGCAACAATCCTAAAAACCGATGCGGGCGACATGAGTCACATGGAAGCCCATGCGAATGCGATGCTCGACCTTGCAAAAATATCTCATTCGATCTTTCCAGAAGGTTCTGGTCCTGATGCCGGCAAAACCCGCGCGAAAGCCAATATCTGGACGGATGCAGATGACTTCAAAAAAGTCGTGATGGCATTCGAAGAGCATGCCGGGAAATTGGCGATGGCCGCGAAATCGGGCGACAAAGGCCAAATCGGCGCGGCATTGGGTGGTCTTGGCAAGAATGGCTGCAAAGCCTGCCATGACGATTATCGGGCTGAGAAATAAGAACTGTCCGTTCTAAAAAGACACAATCAGGCGTGCCGTCGCATTAAGTGGTTCGTTTTTCAAAAGTTATAAATGAACCACGCGATGGCCGCTGACATGCCCAGCAGTACAATCGCCACAAAAATATTCCCCTTTACCGGCGCCCCCGATTTTTCGGGGGCTGGAATATTCTCTTTTTTGCCGAACACCATCGCGCCCAGAATTTTATGCCCGTTAAAGGTATAAAACGCGACCGCCGCCAGATGCAGTCCGATTAATCCATACAACACGTTCGAAGACAGCCCATGATAATAGGTCAAAAGATCACTCGTTGATTTGCTGACCAGATCGAACAACGGTCCCTCGACCAGGATATCATCGTTGGAAAACAGCCCCGTCCCCACCTGAACTGATAACACCAATAACAACGCGACAACCGACAGCGCGCCCAATGGATTATGACCAACGGTTGTTTTATGTGACTTATCAAACATTGATTTTGCATAAGAGATCACCGCGCCGGGCCCCTTGATAAAATCACTGAATCGGGCATGACGACCGCCAACAACGCCCCACATGATCCGAAACATCACCAAAGTCAAAACCACGTGACCGCTGATCACGTGAACGTCCATGTTACCGATCTCTTCGGAGATCAAGGACGTGGCCACAGCAATAGCCAAACCCCAGTGGAATAGGCGCGTCGGCGCATCCCAAACATCTATTTGTTTTTGTTCTTCGGGCGGAGCCGATTCTGGTGATGCCACAATGTTTGTCCCGTTTCGAAAGTATGGTTTCGGCAATATGACACCCGATTGGATGTTTTTTCCAGTAATACGGTCCGAAATGGTATCAAATCCTTCCAAGAAGCGCCGAAATATGGCAATCAGGTGTCATGTCCAGAGTCCCTATCATTATCGGCGTTGTTGGTGTCGTGGCGATCGTCGCCGCGATTGGCATCAATGAGTTTATCTGGCGGGACGAAGGCGACGATACCGGGTCTGAACAATCATCAGAACAAACGACTGCGCAACCCGACACGAATGAGCAGGCCAGCGTCGCGCCACCATCGGGGCCACCAAAGAAACCAGAAGATGTCACAGAGATGTCGTCGTTGCCGGTCCCACCCACTTTTGATGTGGTACGTGTCGGTCCGAACGGCGACACCGTGATCGCTGGACGTGCTGTTCCCGGCAGCAAAGTCGAAATTCTGGAGAATGGCAATGTTATCGGCACGGCCCAGGCGGACGCTAACGGTGAATGGGTATTCATCCCCAATGAGCCGCTGCAAAGTGGTTCGCGTTCCTTGTCCATTGTCTCGACACTCAAAAACGGGGATACGATCAATTCTGTCGAAGAAGTCGTAATCATGGTGCCGGAGAGTAACCAGTCTGACGTAGCAGAAAACTTGATCAAAAAGCCCGGCGAGCAAACAGCGCAACAGAATCCGTTGGTCCTGAAATTTTCAAACAATGCCGCCAATCCGACCCAGGTCTTACAAAAACCAGGCGAAGTATCATCATTCAAATTGAGCGTTGATACCTTGGACTACAATGCCGAGGGTCGGACAGTGATCGGCGGCAAGGCGCCCGTCGATGCGACCGTACAAATATACCTTGATAACAACCTGATTGGTGCCGTCAAAGCCGGCAAAGACGGCAGTTGGTCATTGATCCCAGAAAACTTGATCCCACCAGGTCTGTATCAACTGCGGGCCGACCAAGTATCAGATGCAGGCAAAGTTATCGCGCGGGTGGAATATCCGTTTACCCGCTCCGAAGACATCACGCAGATGGCCGAAGGGACATATGTCCTCGTACAACCAGGGAATTCGTTGTGGCGGATCGCAAGGCGCGTGTACGGGGACGGCTTTAGCTACACGCAAATTTTCCAAGCAAATGAAACCCAGATCGTTGATCCAGACTTGATCTACCCGGGCCAGGTTTTTGAGGTTCCGACCCTCAATTAGGGTGTTCGATCCGTTTTATCACCTGTTAAACCTAATAGAAATTAGCCAAAAATCGGCCAAAAATCGGCCTGACTTATAAGGTTTTCAATCGGGCTGTAATCACGCTTAATCTTGTTATCATGATCTGAGTATGCGACTAGGTCCCAGTCAGGGCCAAAATATTGTATGGTCGTGAACAAAGACTGAGTGTCGGCATCGAAAGAACGCAAAAAATTGACGGAGCCATTCATTGTTAAAAGACGTGTTAGTACCGATTAATCGCGCCGGGTATCCGTTTATCGGAATCTTCGCCATTGCGGCGATCGCCCTTTATAGCTGGTGGATTCCGGCGGGCCTTGCCGGGTTTGTCCTGACCGCATGGTGTATCTATTTCTTTCGTGATCCTGATCGCGTAACACCCACGTCTGAGAACTTAGTGATCAGTCCAGCGGATGGTGTTGTTCAATCAATTGTCGAGGCTGTGCCCCCGCCCGAGCTTGAAATGGGAGACGAGCCGCTGACACGTGTCGCCGTATTCATGAATGTGTTCAACGTGCATGTGAACCGTGTTCCGATCACTGGCACGATTACCGGCAAGCATTATCGTCCGGGTAAATTTTTTAACGCGTCCCTGGATAAGGCCAGCGAGTTCAACGAACGCATGAGCCTTAAAGTCGCGAACGAATCTGGTCAAGAAATTGCCTTTGTTCAGATCGCAGGCTTGGTTGCCCGTCGGATCATTTGCGATATTGATGTCGGTAATCGCATGCAGGCCGGTCAGCGCTTTGGACTGATCCGGTTTGGGTCTAGGGTCGACATTTACTTGCCCAAAGGGGTGACACCCTTGGTGTGTGAGGGACAAACATCCATCGCTGCTGAAACCGTACTCGCAGACTTGAAACGCAGCGATCCAGCGCCGCAGGGGGCTGTCAGATAACATGTCAGACAACCACGCAAATCAAATGGGCAATAAGCCTAAACGCCGAATTCGGGTTATCAGCCTAAGCAAGTTGATCCCCAATGCACTGACCCTTATGGGTTTAGCATCGGGACTGACGGCCGTTCGGTTTGCGTTGGACGAGAAATGGGAATTCTCTGCGCTGGCGGTTTTTGTCGCGATGATTTTGGATACGCTGGATGGCCGCACCGCAAGACTGCTGAATAGTGCCAGCAAATTTGGGGCCGAGCTTGATTCCCTCTCGGACATTGTCTGTTTCGGCGTCGTGCCTGCGCTGATTATATATCTCTGGGCCATGCAGGATGCGGGACGTTGGGGTTGGATCGCTTGCATTTTGTTCGCGATGTGCTGCGCCCTCAGATTAGCACGGTTCAATGTTGCGCTTGAAGACCCGAACAAGCCGTCATGGGCCAATCAGTTCTTTACCGGTGTTCCGGCCCCTGCAGGTGCGGGGTTGGCGCTTTTGCCCATGATCATTTCCTTTATCGCAGGTGATACCGTGGTTCGAAATCCTGCTGCCGTGGCCATATGGACAGTTGCAATCGGTGCTTTGTTTATCAGCGCGGTGCCGACATTTTCGTTCAAAACATCACGCATTCCGCGTGCCTGGATGGCACCCATCATGATCGGCATGGCGGGCGCGATTGCATTCCTCGTATCCACGCCTTGGTGGACATTCACAGTCATCCTGATCGCGTATTTGATTTCAATGCCGTTCAGCTATCGCCGTTACAGAAAGCTGATGTCCCATACCCCTCATGCCGTTCCTGCAGATGGACTGGGGGAACTCGAAGACGAAGTAGACGACGATACTCACGACGACACCGCCAAGACATGATCAATACATTTGATTGACGATCACTCCGCGGGCGTCGGTTCCGCATTATTGGGTATATTTTTGTCTGACGGCGTATCCATGCCCCCCTTGCCTCGGCGTTTTTCGCGCCAAGATTGGAAGTTCCCTCGGATCATCAATGCGCATGGCGTGATCACCAACGTCAACACGGTCGCGAATGTCAGACCGAATACAATCGCAGACGATAATTGTGTCCACCATTGCGTCGATGGCGCACCGATATTCACCGACCGTTCGACGAAATCGATATTGATCCCCAGCACCATCGGCATCAGACCCAGGATCGTCGTGATCGTGGTCAGCAAGACCGGGCGCAATCGTTGTGCCCCCGTTTTTAAGATCGCATCACGCACACTTGCTGAATCAGCCTTCAGACGATCAAAAGTATCGATCAACACAATGTTGTTGTTCACCACGATCCCAGCTAATGCGATCACACCGATCCCGCTCATGACGATACCAAATGGCTGCCCAGTGACCAACAGCCCAATAAAGACACCGATGGTCGACATCACCACGGCCGATAGAATAAGGAACGCAGAATAAAAACTGTTGAACTGGGTCACCAAAATCAACGCCATCAGGAACAACGCGACGCCAAATGCTTTGACCAAGAACGCCTGCGCTTGTGACTGTTCTTCATCCTCGCCCTTAAATTTGACCATGATTCGTGGATCAAAATTCGCTGACGCGATGAACTCGCGGATTTCCTGCACCTTGGCATCAACCAGCACACCTTCGACCACATCCGCCTTCACCGCCATCACACGGCGGGTTTCGGATCTGTTGATGTTGCCAGTCTTCTGTTTGGGTTCCACCGACACGAAATTCCCAATCGGCACGGAACCATTGCCCGTATCCACCCGTATTTGTGACAGTTGGCTCAGGGTACGAAACGCCTCTGGATAGCGGACACGGACATCAATTTCGTCGTCTGCATCATCGGGTCGATATTCACCCAATTTAAGGCCATTGGTCGCAAGCTGAATGGACTTGCCGATCAGTTCTACGTCAGCCCCGAATTTTGCCGCTTGTGCACGGTCTACCGTCACCTCGAACTCTATACCGGGTTGCGGCTGACCGTCTTCGATATTGATGAGGCCTTCTAAATTCTCAAAATAAGAGCGAAGTTTTTTCGCCGCAGGTGCCAACAGTGCAGGCTCACGACTGGAAAGTTCCACCTGGATGGGCTTGCCGACCGGCGGACCTGCTTCTTCTTTGCGCCGGTCTACATAGATACCGGCGATATTTTTTGTGCGCTCATTAATCTGATTCAGTATCTCATCAGCGGATGGACGCAAGAACCAGTCATCAAACTCCAATGTGATTTCACCGATGATATCCTCGGCTTCTTCGGACCGATTTTCCAATCCGACGCGCGTATAAACCGCACGAATACCATCGACATCCAAGGTCTCTTTCTCGACCTGGGTCATGTATTGGTTCTTTTCCCAAACGGACAAGTTGCCCTGCGCACGGACTTGGAGTTTCGCCAAATCAGGTTCTACACTAGGGAAGAATTCAACGCCCTTACCAAAGTTCCCATACAACACCTGGACACCGATCAGGGCGACAAATGACATGGCCAAAATTTTACCTGGGTGTCGCAGTGCCTTATCCAGGAACCGAAGGTATGTCCCCGTCCCGCCCCCGATGTGTTCCGGCCTGAACTCTGAATTCGCTGAAATCTCCTGAGCCAGTTTGGCATCCACGACACCGCCGGCTTTGCCAACTTGCGAACCCAGCGTCGGCACAAATATCAGGGCCATGAATAAGGACGCCGCCAGCGTCACCAACAAGGTGATCGGCAAGAACTTCATGAATTCCCCAACCACGCCAGGCCAGAACAATAATGGCAAAAATGCCGCCAAGGTGGTCGCCGTTGATGCGGTAATCGGCCAAGCCATACGTTTTGCCGCCAACGCGTAAGCCCTTGATTTCGGCTCACCCTCGGACATTTTTCGGTCGGCATACTCGGTCACAACGATCGCCCCATCGACCAACATTCCGACGGCCAAAATCAGGCTAAACAGCACAACCATATTGACGGTAAAACCAACCGTATGAAGGAACAAAATGGCCGTCAGAAATGATCCCGGAATGGCAATGCCAACCAACCCTGCCGTCCGAATGCCAAGCGCCGCGACAACGATGACCATAACCAGCAACACTGCAGACAAGACATTGTTCTGCAAATCCGTCAGCATCAAACGGATGTTATCGGACTTATCCTGGAGATATCTGACTTGAACCGATTGCTGCAGAGCTTGCGGCCACTCAGCGCGATGCATTTCCACGACATAGCGCACACGCTCAACAGTATCGATGATATTCTCACCTGTGCGTTTTGAGACTTCCAAGGCAATCGCTGGCTGCCCCTCAACGCGGGCGAAGGTGTTCGGATCTTTAAAACCGCGACGCAGCTCCGAAATGTCACCCACCGTGATTGCAGTATCGCCATCCACTTTGATCGGCATCGATGCGATATCGGCGACGTTTTCGAAAAGCCCTGGGACCTTGATCGCAAAGCGGCCCGATCCCGTGTCTTGCGCGCCTGCGGCAATCAGTAGGTTTGAACCCTGTGCCAAAGCCAACGTGTCTGCGAGCGAAAGTCCGTAACTCTCAATCGCGACGGGATCAAACAACACTTCGACCAGTTCTTCGCGGTCGCCAGCGATGCTGACTTCCAGAACCTGGGGGATGCCCTCTAACTCATCGCGCAAATCACGCCCCAGACGCAACAAAGACCGTTCGGGCACATCACCAGAAAGCGTCACAACCAGAACTGGGAACAGCGCAAAGTTAACTTCGTGGACTTCGGGCTCGTCTGATTCTTGGGGCAATTCGGGCTTGGCCAGATCGACTTTTTCTCGCACATCGGTCAGTGCTTGATCGGCATCAAACCCGGCGTCGAATTCAAGCGTGACGTTCGCACCGCTCTCAAACGCCTTGGATCGCATTTCTTTGACGCCTTCGATGGAACGCAGTTCTTGTTCCATCGGGCGGACCAATAAGCGCTCTGCATCTTCAGGAGAAATGCCCTCGTGATGCATGGACACATAGATGATGGGAATATTGACGTCGGGCTCTGACTCTTTCGGGATGTCATTAAAGGCTATTGCCCCTGCCACCAGCAGCAGGACCAAACTGGCCAAGACAGTGCGGCTATGCGAAATGGCCGCATCAATAAGCGCATTCACGACTGATCTCCGCCCTCGCCCTCTGCAATGGCGTCACTAATAGGTGCGACGGATTGACCATCCACCACGAATTCTTGGCCCACCGTGATCAACCGAACGGTGGTGGGCAGCCCAGAGACCCAGGTGCCATCGGGCGTGTCATCGAGCATGGTAACGGGCACGAATTGCACGATATTGGCCTCATCCACGATGCGAACACCCAAAGTTCCCTTGTCATTGAGGGTCAATGCCGATGACGGGATCTTATGCGCGCGTTGCGCACCTGCTTCGAGTTTCACCGATGCCGTTAACCCGGCTGGGATCGACGCATCCGGATTATCAATCCAGACGTCAACGCGGAAAGTGCGCGTTGTTTCATTCGCAACCCTGGAAATGTAGTGGATCGTGCCACCAATTTCTTGGCCGTTCGGCAATCTGACTGCGGCCAAGTCATCGACTTTTAGATGACCGACATCCATCTCGGTGACGTTCACAATAACGCGGATGGGGTCAAGATCAACGACCATGGCGACTTCATCACCTTCTTCGACGTAATCGCCAGGTCCAGGAAGAAGACGCTCAACATACCCATCAATCGGCGCACGAATACGTGTCCGCGCGATATCAAGCTCAATAGCTGCAAGCTCGGCTTCGGCCTTTGCCAATTCGGCATTGCTTTGTGCCAGACGGACTTGAGATTCAAATTGCTTTCGCTGCAGATCCTTCGACGCATTGAATGATATCGTCGCTGAGCCAACTTGGGCTTTGGCTTCTTCCAGTCGGTCCATGCGATCATTCATCGCCAGTTCCAACAAAACCGCGCCCTTTTTGACGAAGCTTCCCTTGCGTGCCTTCCGCGCAACAACATTGCCCGATGTCTCGGCCTTGATCTCGGCATCTTTGATGGCGTTGGTCCGCCCCGTCACGGTCACGGACAAGGGGCGATCCACGGCCTCAAGCTCGGCGATCCGGACATTGACCAACGGTTTTTCAGCGGGCGACGTTTCTTCAGGCGCCACAGTCTTTGTCATCGCCGGTTCGGAAATCACACCCGACCCCACCCAAATGACGGCAGCACACGCCAGTAACGCTGCAAGCACATACGACTTTCTCAAAAATTCTCTCCACGTAAGGTCAATTTATGACCACATCTATGTGCAGTTTTACACTTAAATCTTTCATTTTACTTGATTTATTTTGTATCGATTTTCATCAAACTCGCGCGATCAAGTTGCGCCCAATGACCAAAATTCATGGGTTTTGTTCGCCGCCTCGCTGTAAAGCACAACTTTTTCGGGGTGACCATTGCGCAATCTGCAACGGTGGCTTGCATAAGCCGGGCGAGACGCCCGCTGGCAGCCCGGTCAATCCTCTGAAACCCTTTCCCAGGGCGGGATTGGGGTAAATGCTTCGACCAAGGTATCGACAAAAGCGCGCACTTTCGCCGACAAGTTTCGATTGTGTGGCCAAACCACAAAAATGCCCTGATTGCCAGATACCTCAAACTCATCAAGCACAGGGATCAAACGTCCCGCTTTGATGTCGTCACCCACCACAAACAATGCTGCCCTGAACATGCCCAAGCCTGCCAGAGCTGCTTCGTGCAGGGCAATAGCGTTATCCGCCTCAAATCGGCCAGATACTTCAACCGTCCGAGGACCATACGGGCCAGTGAATTCCCAACGGTTCAAGGATGTGGGGATCGATAATTTTAGGCACTGGTGATCTTTGAGATCGTCAGGGGTTTTCGGATAACCGTGCTTCTCCAGATATGACGGCGACGCGACAACCACCCGTTTGGGTACGCCGATCTTGCGTGCGATCAGTGTTGAATCATGCAGGGCACCAATGCGGATGCCCACGTCAAACCCCTCTTCGACCAGATTGACGATGCTATCGGTCATCGTCAATTCGACCTGCATTTGCGGGTATTTCTCTAGTAAGTCTGGAATCAGCGGCACAACCTGATACTGACCAAAAGCTGTCGAGGCGTTGACTTTCAGGACGCCGCGGGCCTCTACGGTCGACATTGATATCGTGTCCTCTGCCTCCGAGACTTCGGCCAAAATCGGCGTGACGCGCTGATAATACACGCGTCCTTCTTCGGTCAAACTCAGCTTACGTGTCGTTCTACTCAGCAGTCGCACGCCCAAACGGTCTTCCAATCGGCCAATCATCTTGCTGACAGCAGACGGGGTCATGCGCAAATCTCGTGCAGCTCCAGAAAAGCTGCCCGTCTCCACGACCCTCACGAAGGTCTCCATTTCGCCAAAACGATCCATAGGATTAGATTAGTGAATTTTATTCTATAAATATAGTCTTTTTTGGTGATTATCGAATTTCAGGAATTCGACTACACCTTATCTCAACAACGCAGAGACATCCTCTCACGTTTCACAGATTAGGAGTATGAAATCATGACACATGAAAACAGTCATTTAGACACCTTTACAAGTGATCGCATAAATACCGACCGGATCGAACGAGGTATTCGCGATGCCCATAGACTTCGCGCACAAGCTGTTCGAGGTGTTTTCGGCAAATTCCGCCATTACTTCACGCGCTAAACCAAAGGCCTTCTTCAGCCTATCCACTTGATATCCCTGAGGCGAAAGCCTCTCTTGCACCTTAACCCTCTCTGATTTCTTCAGAGAGGGCTTTTTTAGGGACAAGGCTTTAAAGAGCCCAAGCCAAACCCGTCACCCGATGCTACTGACGCGACTTCAATCTCTGCGCCACCAAAAGAAACCGATGTCGATGGTGCAGCAGGTGTAGAGCTAACAACCGTTAACGATCCACCAGAAATGCTTACGGTTGACCCCGCGATACTCGGAAAGATCGTGGGCGGTGGTGTTGGACCGCCAGGGCCAGCCGCAGTCTCAAACCCATTCAATTCATCCCAATTGCTCAACCCATCGGCGTTTTGTTCGAATACGATATCGACGCCGACCATCCGCAATCGAGGAACAGCCATTTCACATTGGATCAGCGGCAACAAATCAACCTCAGCCACCACTTGATCGGCGATCATCATGTGTTCGTTCGTGCCCCACTTTGCATTTCTGATTTTCACATCATTGATGATCACACGCGGCGGGAACGACAAATCCAATTCAGCCGGTCCCCCGATGGACAATCGCCCGGCATAGGAATTTTCGATCTGTGCCATCAGGTCTTTGCGCATATCGCCAAATTCGCTGAGGCGCGCATAAGCGATCACAATAGCTATCACGCCCAGAACGATACTGACCTTTATGCCGAGCTTTATGAGTTTGAAAAAGAAACTGATCATATCGATTTCCGTGATCTTAAATGATTGGGATTACTGTGCTTCGGAACGCATTCGCTGAATGTCGCTGCGGGGTTTGTACTGACGCGCCCGCGCCGTCGCCGTTTCGATCTGTTTAGAATCGAGCGCCTTTTTCACCATATCCGCATTGTGGGACGCATTTTCGGCCCCGAAAGAATATGCGATTTGGTACCACATCAAGGCGGTCGTCAGGTCTTTTTCACCGTTGTGCTCGCCCGTCGCTAACATCGCGGCTAAGCGCATTTGCGCAGGGACAGCTCCCCCATGTGCAGCCCTCGAAAGCTGGTCATAGGCGAGGTCGATATCTACATCTCCGCCCTCTCCCGCCAACGCCATCAGGGCCAGATTATATTGCGCAAAGGGGTCACCACTTTCAGCAGCCTGTGCGAACCAAGTCCGTGCTGAATCCAAATCACGCGCCACGTGCTCATCGCGATAGAGCAACCCTGCTAGGTCATATTGTGCACGAGTGTATCCACCCTCGGCGGCGGCTTCAAAAAATTCCAAGGCCGTGTCCTTGTCCGTATCGACACCGACACCGTTCCAATACATTACCGCAAGATTGTAGCTGGATGGCCCATATCCCAATGCCGATGCTTGTTCGAAGTATCCGATGGCTTGGTATACATCTACGGGATCAGATTTACGACTAAGGGCCAGCGCTCCCAGCGCATGCAACGAGACGGGGTTTTCCAAGGCCGCCGATTTTTCAAACAAGGCGATGGCGGATGAGCGATCCTGATCACCGCCCTGGCCACGCCACAGCATGACGGCGTGATTGTGCATTCCTTCGGGGTGATTGGCATTGGATAATTCCGCCCAGGCATTTCGGGCAGTCGCATAGTCCTGTACATTGTAGGCATCCAGACCAGACTTGAATACGGCATCGACAGCGCCTGGGGTCTTGCCATCAATGATCTTAATGCCGTTATCGACAGGTGCACGAAGCGCCGACTCTTGCGCACCAACTTGGCCGTGATGCACGACACCTAGAACAACAGTAAAGAACAAGACCAATGGACGAATCATTTAACAACGGTATCGCGACCCTCGCGCGATTGGAATGGCAATATCTGTGGCTGTTTCTTTGACTAGGCTGGCGGCAATATCAGCATTTGCGCGGCAAACCCGACACGGATAATGTGCATGGTCGGAAAACGTCCGCCAGGCGTCGGAATACGAACAGACGGCCTTGCGGACGAATGAGAAATGAATAGCGAAGAAGGCCATCATTGGCCTGCCTGCGACGCCAGAATTTAAGGGAAGTTATGAAGCGATATTCCGTATTCAGCCTGTTGCGCAACGCCATGGGGTACCATCGCGATTGGCAACAAGCATGGCGCTCACCTGATCCAAAGCCCGAATACGACGTGATCATCGTCGGCGGCGGCGGTCACGGTTTGGCGACGGCGCACTATTTGGCCAAGGAACACGGCATCACCAACGTCGCCGTGCTTGAAAAAAGCTGGCTTGGTGGCGGCAACACAGGTCGGAATACGACCATCATTCGATCCAATTATCTCTGGGATCAAAGCGCCGGGCTTTACGAAAAATCTTTGCAGTTGTTTGAGGGGCTGACCCAAGACATCAATTACAACGTGATGTTCAGTCAACGCGGCGTGTTGAATCTCGTTCACACGATCAGCGAAATCCGTGATGCCAAGCGTCGGGTTTATGCCAATCGCCTGAACGGCATCGATTCCGAATACGTTGGCCCAGAAGAATTAAAGAAAATCTGCCCGATCTTGAATTTGGACCCGAACAGCCGCTATCCGGTCTTAGGATCCACATGGCAACCGCGAGGTGGCTCTGCCCGTCACGATGCTGTGGCATGGGGATTGGCGCGGTCCGCCGATGCGCGTGGTGTCGATATCATTCAAAATTGCGAAGTCACCGGTTTCGACATTGAAAACGGTCAGGTCACCGGCGTGCAAACATCGCGTGGGGCCATCAAAGCCAAAAAGGTCGGCGTGGTTGTTGCGGGGCACTGCACAGTCATGTCCGATATGGCCGGCTTTCGGATGCCCATCGAGAGCCATCCGCTTCAAGCCATGGTCTCGGAACCCGTTAAACCGATTATCGATACCGTAGTGATGTCTGGCCATGTTCATGTCTATGTATCGCAATCTGACAAGGGTGGCCTAGTTATCGGTGCGGGCATAGACTCCCATAATGGATATTCGCAGCGCGGTAGCTTGCCGATCGTCGAAGAGCAACTGGCCGCCGCGATTGAACTGTTCCCGATCTTTAGCCGTATGCGCATCTTGCGTACCTGGGCCGGTATCGTTGACACCGCCCCTGACGCCAGCCCGATCATTTCCAAAACACCGGTTGATGGCTTGTACTTCAACTGCGGTTGGGGCACCGGTGGGTTTAAGGCAACGCCGGGTTCGGGTTGGGTGTTCGCCCACACCATTGCCCGCGACGAGCCGCATCCACTGAACGCGGCATTTTCGCTGGACCGGTTCTCGACCGGCGATTTGATCGATGAACACGGCGCAGCTGGCGTTGCGCACTAAGGGGGAATGAAACAATGCTTTTGATTGAATGTCCCTGGTGCGGGAAACGTGACGAAACAGAGTTTTCTTATGGGCACGAAGCCCATATCGTTCGTCCTGAAGATCCATCGAAACTAAGCGATGATGAATGGGCGGATTATCTGTTCATGCGCAAAAATCCTAAGGGGCTGCATCTGGAAAGATGGGTGCACACGGCCGGGTGCCGTCGTTGGTTCAACATGGCGCGCAATACGCACACCAACCAAGTGATCGGCGTCTACAAAATGGGTGAGAAACCACCCACGACCGCGTCTTAGGGGCAACGCACCATGAACCAATCCCATCGATTATCCGACGGCGGCCACATCGACCGAACCCAGCCCATCGAATTCTATTTTAATGGACGCCAATACACAGGCTACAAGGGCGATACACTAACGTCGGCGTTACTCGCGAACGGCGTTATGCTGGTCGGGCGCAGCTTCAAGTATCACCGACCGCGCGGCATCATGACCGCTGGAACCGAAGAGCCGAACGCACTTGTGCAACTTGAACGTGGCGCACGCACCATACCGAACGTGCCTGCGACGCGCATTCCGCTTTATGACGGTTTGGATGCATCCAGCGTCAACTGCTGGCCATCACCATCATTTGATGTCATGGCGATCAATGGATTGTTCCACCGCTTATTGCCCGCAGGTTTTTACTACAAGACCTTTATGTGGCCCGCGTCCGCATGGATGTTCTACGAGAGTTTTATTCGAAAAGCCGCCGGTCTCGGTCGCTCGCCGGAAGAGCCGGATCAAGACACCTACGATAAAATGAATGCGCATCCTGATGTGCTGGTGATCGGCGCAGGCCCCGCTGGGCTGACCGCAGCCTTGTCTGCTGGGCGCACGGGTGCCCGCGTGATGCTGGTCGATGAAAATCAGGAATTGGGCGGCCAACTGCTGAACGAACGCGAAGAAATAGACGGTGCCCCTGCGTTGGAGTGGGTCGCAAACGCCGAAGCCGAACTGGCCGCCATGCCCGACGTGACGATCCTGAAGCACACGATGGCGACGGGACTTTATGACCATGACTATGTCAGTCTGGTCGAAAATCGGTCTGATGTTATCTCGGCAGACCAAGACGGTCTGACCCGCCAGCGGTTCTGGCGGGTGCGGGCCAAAAATACGATCCTGGCCACCGGGGCCATGGAGCGGCCGCTGATCTATTCTGACAATGATCGGCCGGGCAGCATGTTGGCGAGTGCCGTCCGTGCCTATGTCAATCGGTATGGCGTTGTCCCTGGATCACGCCATGTGATTTTCACCAACAATGACGATGCGTATCGAACCGCGCTTGATCTGAAGGCAGCAGGTGCGGATGTCGCCTGTGTCATTGATATTCGACCCGACCCCGATGGCGAATTGGTCACACGCACCATCGAAGCCGGCATCGAAGTTATCGATCAATCCGCCATCACCGGCGTCATCGGAAAATCTGCGATCCGCGCGGTCGAAGTCATGCGCCTGAATGATGATGGCGATGGCGTCACCGGCACTGCGCGCACGATCAAATGCGACATCGTCGGATCAAGTGGCGGTTGGAACCCTGTTGTCCATCTGCACAGCCACCCAGGCGGTCGCTGCGTCTGGCGCGAAGAAGACGGCGTGTTCTTGCCGGGTGAAACCCTACAAAACAACGTTTCTGTCGGATCTGCGAACGGCAAGTTTGATCTTCAATCCGCGTTTAACGAAGGCGACTTTGCCGGTATCGAAGCTGCCAGCAGCCTAGGCCTGACCAATAAAAAACGGCCAGGCATTCCCAAGGCAACTGATCCGGTTGTTGAAGGTCCATGGCGCGTGATGTGGTATGTGCCGACGACAAAACCCGTTGGCGAGCGCGGAAAGCATTTCCTAGATCCGCAAAATGATGTGTCCGTCACGGATGTTCAATTGGCGGCGCGCGAAGGCTATAGATCCGTCGAACATACCAAGCGTTACACAACTCTGGGCATGGCGACCGATCAGGGCAAAACCGGCAACATCCCAGCCCATGCGACCCTGGCCGCAGCACTTGGCCAAAGTGTGCCCGAAACCGGCACTTCCACATTCCGACCGCCGTTCTCACCCACAGCCTTGGGCGCCTATGCGGGGCGTGAAGTCGGCGAGTTTTATCATCCGATCCGCCGCACGCCGATGCACGAATGGCACGAAAAAGCGGGCGCGCTATGGGAGGATGTCGGGCAATGGCATCGCCCCTGGTATTACCCCAAAGGCGATGAGAGCATGATTGAAGCGGTCGCGCGTGAGTGCCTCGCGGTACGTCATCAGGTCGGCATGCTGGATGCGACCACGTTGGGTAAGATCGATATCCAAGGCCCCGACGCGGCTGAATTCCTGAACCGTATTTACACCAACGCATGGCTCAAATTGCAGCCCGGTCGATGTCGCTATGGTTTGATGCTGGGTGAAGACGGCATGGTCATGGACGATGGTGTTACATCATGCCTGGCTGAAAATCATTATCTGATGACGACCACATCCGGCGGCGCACCGCGCGTCATGGCGTGGTTGGAGGAATGGCTGCAAACGGAATGGCCTGACCTCAAGGTCTATCTGACATCAGTAACCGAACAATACGCGACCTTGCAGTTGGCCGGGCCAAATGCACGGGCAATGCTGTCGGAACTGACGACAGACATCGATCTATCGGCTGACGCCTTTCCGTTCATGAGTTGGAAGTCAGGCACTGTCGCTGGCATCCCTGCCCGCGTGTTCCGGATCAGCTTCACCGGAGAAAGTTCCTACGAAATCAATGTACCCGCGTCTGCCGGATTATCACTTTGGAATGACGTGATGTTGGCGGGTGAAAAGTACGGCATCACTCCGTTCGGCACAGAAACCATGCACGTGCTCCGCGCCGAAAAAGGCTTCATCATTGTCGGACAAGAAACCGACGGCACCGTCACGCCGATTGACCTGGGCATGAATTGGATCGTGTCATCCAAGAAACCCGATTTTGTCGGCAAAAGATCATTGTCTCGCGCCGATATGTTAAAAGATGATCGCAAACAGTTGGTTGGTCTGCGCACCGTTGATCCAACCGAAGTGTTGCCAGAGGGTGCACAGATCGTCGCCGAAACAAAGCCCAAGCCACCGATGGATATGATCGGACACGTGACATCCAGTTACTGGTCAGCCGCGCTGGAACATTCCATCGCGTTGGCCTTAATCAAAGGCGGACAAAATCGTTTGGGCGAAACCATATATGTGCCGCTCGAAGACAAAACCGTGGCGTGCGAGATCGTCTCGCCGGTCTTTTATGATCCAGAGGGGAGTCGTCTCAATGGTTGATGCATACCGTCTCAGAAGCCCCCTCGCCCATTTGGGCCTCGCCGCGCAAGCCGATGATGGCGCCAATGTCGGCGTCACATTATCCGAGGTGCCATTTCGCGGCCAAATCAACATTCGCGGCGATGCGGGCAATGCGGACTTCGCCGCAGCCGTTAAAAAGGCCACGCGACTAGACCTCCCCACAGATCCCAATACAACCACTGGAAAACCTGCAACGACTCGCATTTTCTGGCTCGGACCCAACGAATGGGTTGTGGTGACCAAACCCCATGGTGGAAAACGTGTCTTTGATGCGTTGTGGAAAAATCTAAAAGTCGATGGCTTGCACGCATCTGTCGTCGATACGTCAGAGGCCCGCACCACCATCACCGTATCTGGGGAGCACGCGCGCGATGTGATGGCCAAGCTTTGCAGCCTGGATTTACACCCCAGCCAATTCGGCCCCGGACAATGTGCCCAAACCATCGTCAGCAAAGTCGGCGTGGTGCTGACACAAACGGCAGAAACAAAATCCGGCGGCGCCACCTATGAGCTTTATTCCCTCAGAAGTTTTTCCACCTATCTGTGGAAACGTCTTGAGGACGCCGCAATGGAATACGGCGTCCGCATCGCTTAAACCCAGTTAATTCGCCGTCAAGAACTTCTGATAATCAGCGGCCAAGTCTTTCACCGCTGCGGCGCGCAATTTCTCGCCCAACTCCTCGGTCGCCAGTGTCGGATCAGATCCAATGCGCCCATCGGGGAAGCGGCGGCGATAATCATCACTGTCAAAGAAACTGCCCTGTGGTGCCACTTCAGGGCTCAACTTACCGACACCCTTAACTCGGGCAGCATCATCGGGATAACCGAAATAGGTTAGTGAGACTTCGCCCGCTGTCGCGTGCGATCCGTTGGCTTCACCGAATGCTTCCGCTTCGATCTCGTGCACGGAGGGACAGTCGAACCAATTCCGCAACACGCATCGCAAATCGGAACGATTGTGCTTCGCCGTACCCAAACTGGTTTCGGCATAGACTTCATCAAACGCCGCTTTGACCGTGGCGATGTTACCGCCGTGACCGTTCACGAAATAAATCCGGTTGAAACCATGCCGCGCCAATGACGCCACGTAGTCCCCGATCACGGCAATCAGTGTCGTGGGGCGCAACGTGATAGACCCTGGAAAACCCAAATGGTGTTGGGCCATGCCGACGCTGATGGTGGGCGCGATTAGCGCGTCGACTTCCTTGGCCAATGCCTCTGCAACGATTTCGGGGCACAGCGCATCGGTCCCGATAAATCCGGTCGGGCCATGCTGCTCGGCAGAGCCAATCGGAATGATGATTCCGGTTGATCGTTTCAGATACTCTTCAACTTCAGGCCACACCATTAACTGCAAACGCATGTTATCCTCCGGGTAAAAAATAGGGCACCAAATATGGCGATCTCACGCTAACGAATTTGCCCATAATGTCACCGAAAAATACATGCCAGTTTTGGACACCCTTGTGTGCTATGTTCGGGTCATGAGTTTACGATATGAAAAAGCAGATAATCTTTTGCAACTCGCCCTCGAGATGCAGGCTGCGCGGTTCGGCCTGTCTTTGCAGGATATTCAGGAACGCTTTGCCGTTGGCAGACGCACCGCCATGCGCATGCGGGATGCCGTGTTGCGCAACTTCCCACAGGCCGAGGAGGTCGACACCGGCGAGAAAACCAAGCGCTGGCGCATCCCCGCTGGGACTCTTGATCGTTTGGTGTCATTCAGCGCCGAAGAACTGACGGATCTGGAACGCGCCATCGCCATGATGGATGCATCTGGGCAATCGGATGCAGCGATGCGGCTGAAGGATCTACGAACCAAAGTCAAAACGATGCAACCTGCGGATATTGCGAGGCGCACGGCCCCAGACATTGATGCCCTGCTAGAGGCAGAGGGATTCGCCATGCGCCCCGGCCCCAAACCGCGCGTGTCCGGGGATGTGATGGAGGGGCTACGGGACGCCGTCAAAGGCTGCGTCAAAGTGCGTATCAATTATCGCAACCGCCGAAATGGAAAAGTTAATGAGCGGCTCGTTCATCCATACGGGTTCTTGTTCGGCTATCGAAATTATTTGGTCGCATACCATGAACACCCAAAGGCCAACGACTTCGCTCTGTTCAGCTTGTCCAATATCGAGAACTCCACAGTCACCAGCGATTTTTTTGAGCGTGACCCCTCCTTTTCGTTGGCCAGCTTCGCCACACGATCGTTTGGGGTGTACCAATCTGATCCAGAAGACGTTATCTGGCGCTTTGCCCCCGAAGCCGCCGCAACAGCAGCAGAGTTCGAGTTTCACCCCACACAAGAATTCGAAGAACAGGATGATGGGGCATTGATCGTCCGCTTTCGCGCGGCGTCGGACCTGGAAATGGCGTGGCATTTATACATGTGGGGCGACAAAGTCGAAGTCCTGGCACCGGAGAGTTTGAAGAAGCTGGTCGCCGATCATCGGCCTAGTTGGTCAGCCTTGCCCTAGGCACACCAATACAACGTAACCAATAATTTCTGGACCTATTGCGGCTTCGGCGCAATGATCCGCCTCAAGTGAGTAATCTTTTCAGCCCCGGAGATGAAAATGAAAAAAGTACTGATTGGTTTCGGTGTCGTCTTGTTGTTAATCGTAGGCGGTGTCGTCTTCTTGTATTCGAACCTAGGCGACGTCATCAAAGAAGCGATCCAACGTTTTGGGTCAGAAGCGACCCAAGCGACTGTGGTTCTTGATAACGTCGATTTGGATGTCACCAACGGTAAAACAGCGCTGCAAGGATTTGTCGTTGGTAACCCATCGGGCTTTAAGACTGATAGCGCCTTTGAATTGGGGAACATTGCCGTTCAAGTTGATACATCCAGCCTGGACGCAGATACCATCGTGATCAATTCGGTCGCAATCAACGGGCCAAAGATCACTTATGAATTGGGCGATGGCGGCTCCAACGTCGATGCGATCAAACGCAACGTCGATAACTATGCCAAACAGTTTTCTAGTGGTGACAGCGCGGCCTCATCCAGCCAGGATTCCGGCCCGCAGAAAAAGATCATTATTGAACGCCTGACCATTACCGATGGTCGGATCAATGTATCCGCACCATTCCTCGATGGTAAATCCCTTGGCTCAGATTTGCCGACCATTACATTAACCGATATTGGCAAAGATAGCGGCGGCGCGAATCCAGCCGACGTTATCAAACGTGTCATCGATGAAATGACCAAGGGTGTCGGTGGTGCGATCTCCGGTCTCAATTTGGATGATCTCAGAAAACAAGCCACTGCAAAAGCGCAGGAAGCCATTGATAAAGCCACATCGGGTGCATCTAACGCTGTCAAATCTGCAACCGAAGGCGCGGGCACTGCTGGCGAAGCCGCATCAGGCGCAGCTGATGATGCCAGCAAAGCGATCAAGGGTTTGCTTGGGAATTAAACCAACATTCCACAACATGAAAAAGTCTGTGAGGATAGATGCGTTACGTAACTTACAACAGGAGAGATCGGCCGTGCTTAGGCGTCATTGACGGAGAAGATGTCGTTGACGTTGCATCGCTCATGGCAAATCCGCCGGCGAGTATGCGCGACCTGATAAGCTTACCAAGCGCTGTTCATGCTGAAATCGCAAATACTATTGATAGTCCAGAGTGCACGCGAACACCCATTGCAGAATGCAATCTGCTACCGCCGATTACAGATCCCGGGAAAATCGTCTGTGTGGGCCTGAACTATGCGGATCACGCCCGTGAAGGCGGTCACGAAATACCGACCTATCCGGCGCTGTTCATGCGGACAGCGACATCCTTGATCGGGCCCGATGATCCCATAATTGTCCCAAATTGCTCGGAACAACTGGACTACGAGGCAGAACTTGCCATCGTTATAGGCAAGCGATGCCGACATGTATCGAAGGATGCCGCAGACGAAGTGATTTTTGGCTACACCGCATTTAACGATGGCAGTATCCGCGAGTATCAACGCCTGTCTGCGCAATGGACAGCCGGTAAGAATTTTGACGACACCGGGCCGCTGGGCCCATCGATCGTGACCAGGGACAAACTACCAAAGGGAGCCAGTGGTCTGACCATTCAAAGCCGTCTGAATGATGAGGTCATGCAAAGCTCCAACACGGATCAGATGATCTTCGATACGTATCGAATTATTGAAATTCTGACTGAATTCATGACCCTGGAACCTGGCGACATCATCGCAACCGGCACACCAAGCGGTGTCGGCCACGCACGGCGCCCACAGGTTTGGATGCGCCCCGGTGACCGGATTGAGGTTGAAATAGAAGGTATCGGTGTGCTTTCGAACCCCGTGGTAGCGGAGAAGTCTTAGCGCGTGGCAACCCGGATTACATACACCTTTGACAATGGTCCGTGGCCCGGCGCCACGGATCGGCTTCTGGATTTTCTTAGCGACCGAGACATCAAAGCGACATTCTTTGTTGTCGGAGAACGGCTGGCTGAACCAGAAGGTCGGCAACTGGCTGAACGTGCGGCCGCTGAGGGTCACTGGGTTGGGAATCACACCTATACGCATACTGTGCCGCTTGGGCAGGCTGGCGACGCCGAACGTGTCGAACATGAGATTGGCAGCACCGAAAAGTTGATGGGCGAACTGGCCCACCCCCGAAAATTCTTTCGCCCCAGTGGCAGTGGTGAACTGGGCCCACATATTCTAAGTCACGAGGCGCTCACGTACCTTAAGGACAAAAAGTATACGATGGTGACCTGGAACTCAGTTCCCCGGGACTGGATTGCCCCGCACGAAGAATGGCTACCTCGGGCCAAGGCTGATCTTCAGAACTTGGATTGGCCAGTATTGGTTCTGCATGACAAGTTCATCGCAGAGATGCTGGATACGCTCGCAGTATTCCACGATGGACTTTTGAAAAAAGGTGTTGAGGTCGTACAAGATTTCAACCCAGCCTGCCTGCCAATCAAGAATGGTGAGGCCCATCAGTCAGTGATGGAACTTATCGCAGACTAACCGATGACCAAGATCATCCTTTGGGTGACGATTAGCTTTTGGCCGAAACGAATCCAAACAGGTGTGCCAAATCTTTGAAGAAGATTCGGACATGTGCCATTGGGCTTTTGCGGGTCAGTTTCTTCTCGGTATACGATTCCCAGGTTAAGCGCTGAACATCGGGGTCGGCACAGATGGAGGTGAAACGCTCGCGACGTTCATCGGTGGTGTACCAGAATTTCTGCATCATCCCGAGAATCCAGAACACCTTACCGTGCTCTTTCATGAAACGTTTACGCGCGGATTTTAGAGCTTTGACATCGCGGGTTTTTACAAACTCTGCTGCCGCTTGGCCACTGAGTTGGCCACACAGCATGGCGTAGTAAATCCCCTCGCCCGATGCAGGTGCGACGACACCTGCCGCATCGCCAGCTAAGATAACATTCTTGCCATCATCCCATCGTTTGAGCGGCTTCAGTGGGATCGGTGCGCCTTCACGACGGATTGTGGTAGCATCGGCGACGCCGGATTGTTCACGCAGTTGCTTGACCGCACCACGCAATGAAAACCCCTTGTTCGCAGAACCCGTTCCAACGCTAGTTGTCTTGCCGTGCGGAAATACCCAGCCATAGAAATCCGGAGAAATCTCGCCATTGTAGACAACGTCGCAGGTATCAGGAACGAAATGCGAAGAAGGATCATTATCCGGTGATTCAATAATTTCGTGATATGCGAACACACATGGGACGCGCTCGGAATTGGGCATGGTTTGTTTGGCGACGGATGAACGTGCACCATCGGCACCGACAACGGCCCGTGCCCGAACCACGATGTCTTCACCAAGTTTGCCATCGGTTTTGTCAGTGTACGTGATGGCTACAAGCCCATCGTCCTGATGCTTGATCGACTTAAAATGCCCGGTGCGACGTTCCGCACCCGCACCCGCTGCACGGTTTCTCAGCCATTCGTCGAAGTGTTCACGGTCAACCATGCCGACGTAGCCTTTGCCGACAGGCATATCCACTTCACGACCCGTCGGCGAGATAATCCGAGCTGAATTGATCTTGGCGACAATCTGGCTATCGGGAATATCGAAATCTCTGATCAGGCGTGGCGGTACAGCACCGCCGCATGGTTTTATGCGTCCTGCCTTGTCGAGTAACATGACTGATAGACCATCGCGTGCAAGTTCCGTCGCCGCTGTCGAACCAGACGGCCCCCCGCCGACGACGATGACGTCAAACGTGTCTTTTTTTTGCATGTCGCTCTCTCCCTAAACCTTACTCAACCCTGGATCCGGATGACCTGATATACCCAATGCACCGTCGCGTTCAGCTTTGCTGACACCCAGTGCCAATTTCGCGGAAACGATGAATAGTGCAGCCTCCAAGGCGAAGACGGTCGCGAAGGCGGCCTCTGGCGAACCACTTGTATATCGAACGGCATCCAAGACCATCGTGCCAATGAAACCACCGATCCCGAATGCCAATGCCTGGGATGCGCCCCATACCCCCATTCGTGTACCTTCGCGGTTTTCTTTACCACTTCGTACCAAGCCCATCATCGAGCCAATGGCTGCGACGGCGAACGTGCCATTGGCAACGCCCAGCAAAAATACGGCGGGGACCAGCGGAAATGATGGGCCGATTGACCCGGCCAATGCCAGCGACGTGTGTGCTGCCGCAGATGCGATACATCCACCCACGGTCCACGCCCGCATGGAACCAAATCGGCCCTTACCAAATCCGGTGCCCAAAACGGCAACCAGGATCATCCCGACAAACACACCGCCGTGATGCACCCCAGAAAGCTTCGTCGACTCGCCCGGCGTCATGCCGAATATCGCCCCAGCGAATGGCTCCAAAATCAGGTCCTGTGCACTGTAGGCCAGCATGGAGGCAAATACAAAAATGGCGAAATGCTTCGACTTTGGCTCGCTCCAGATATCGCGGACCGCCTGCATAAATCCAGGTTGGTCTGTTGTCTGTTCAGGTTTCGGTTCACGAACAGCTGCATGCCGACCTTCGAGACGCCACGTCGCTGCGATCGTCATGAAAAAGGCGAACGCCGAAACCGCACCGGTGACCAAAACCAAACGTTCAAACGTAAACGGATCAAGCAGATGCCCGGCGACACCAGCAGTCACCGCAATCCCCGCAATCATCATCAACCAGACAATCGTCGCTGCAGCGGCGCGTCTTCGCGCGCGAACACGCACAGCAAGAAACACCAAAAGTGATGTACCCGCAGCGCCAACCCCACAACCGATCAAGGTAAATGCGATGACAGCTAAGGCCACGCCCCACAGTAAATTATGATCCATCACGCCGGTCGACGCCGCGGCCAGTACACCACCAACCGCCAGTACGAACATGCCGCCAATGATCCACGGCGTTCGACGCCCTCCCACATCAGAGCCATATCCCCAACGGGGACGCAGAATTTGAATGGCGTAATGCAAGCCAACCAACGCACCTGGTAACATGGCAGGCAATGCCAGTTCGACGACCATGACACGGTTCAACGTGGATGTGGTTAGTACAACAATCGATCCAAGCGCCAGTTGCACCAAACCGATCCGAATGATCCCCAGCCAACCCAGTTCGTTTTCGGGAACTGATTCAGTCACACTCATACGATTAAGCTCCGAAGGGCAAATGCACTTACCAACATTCCGATCACGTAAAGGGTGGTGCCGGTTGCGTTATACCAAGGGGCATTGGCCTCGGGATCGCGAAGCAATTTAGGCATCAACAAGAACTGTGCGATCAGCACAGCAGCCACACCTGCGGCGTGATACATCGCCCCCCATTGCACTAGAAATCCAATGACAATGATTTGCGGAACTACCATCACGGCGCACGCAGAGCGCACAGCCCGATCAACACCCAGTTGGACAGGCAACGAACGAATGCCCAGTTCCTTGTCACCATCGACCGCCTTGAAATCGTTCAGGGTCATGATGCCGTGGGCACCAATGCTGTATAAAATAGCCAATAGGATCGTGCGTGAGTCAGGGAGTGTTCCAGCGACCACGGCAGCCGCCGTGAACCAAGGCAATCCCTCATAACAAATGCCGCACGCAAGATTTCCCCACCAACCGTTTTGTTTCAGTCGCAACGGCGGTGCGCTATAGGTCCAGCCGAAAAACAGGGCAAAAATGGCTGCAGCCAGCACCCATGGCCCTAAGAAATAAGAGACGATAATAGAGAGCGCACCACCAATGAGCGCGATATAAAGCCCCCATCGACCAGGAATGCGCCCCGATGGAATCGGTCTATTGGGCTCGTTAATGGCGTCAACATGACGATCAAACCAATCATTCACGGCCTGACTTGAACCGCACACCAGCGGCCCTGCCAAAATGACGCCGGCAATGATATACGGCCAATGGCCATCCGGCAGCGTGCCAGCCGACACGGCCCCACACGCAAACGCCCACATTGGCGCGAACCAAGTGATGGGTTTCAGCAGTTCAACAAATGATTTAACAGGTCCCTCAGCCATAGGCCGATATTAGGGCTGATCAGAAATAATGTCAATTAAACTTGACACAATTGAGCGTCGAGTCTCGTAAAGTTTACACTCTACATTTATGGGTTACACCCATAACGATTCTATCTACACCAAAAAGTTAGCGCGAGTCGTTGTTTTGACCCAACTTTTTGGTGGTATCGTTAATGCCATACCGATGCAATTTGACGTAAAAGCTTTGTCGGCTGAGGCCCAACATTTCTGAAGCCAGCGCACGGTTATTTCCGGTATGTTCCAGCGCGGCCTCAATCGCCATTCTTTCAATCACATCCGTGGCTTCACGAACGATCTCCTTGAGAGATACACGACCGATCAAATTGGAAAGATCTTCGGGTGATTGTCCACCTGGCAATGATGCCAGCGCGGGCCCTGAATCGACACGGCTTTCAATCGATCGAATGGCAAAGCCAAGACATGGCGCACAATTATCGGGAATCGCGACCGCGCTTACTTCCACATCTTCTACGGTGCCCAACTCTCCACGGACAATGGTGACAAACCGACTGGCCGTACCATTGTCCATTAAAGTAGAGACCAGGGTCGAAATTTCGTACTCCGAACGCCCCAACCAACGGCCAATTGCTTCGCCTTCTGCGGCGCTCGGCGTCGGTAATTGTGCCAGTTCCAAGAAACTAGAGTTCGCATGGCGAATGCGACCGTCTAAGTCAGTTGAGACGAACCCATCGGGTAAGCGGGAGACAATCTCGGGCAGGCTATCGGTCGCGGACCCAGAATCGCCATCGACTTCCGACGCATTGGTGTCGATTCGAACCAATAAATGCGCGTTGCTGCCCTGGCGGAATAGCGATGCGTTCACCATGCATTCGTATTCTTCAATAGACTTAAACCGCACCATTTCTGACATCGGATTGCCGGTACGGCGAACACTGGAAAACAAATCTGTAAGGGGAACTTGGTCTTCGCTTGCCACCCAATCACGCAGGTAGCGCCCAACCAATTGCCCAGCGGTCAAATCGAGCGTCTTAATGGCGGCCGGATTCGCATCAACCACCCGGTAGGTGCCAGCATCCAGAACCAGAACGGGCTCAGTGGTAACCTGAAAAAGCGCTCGGTATTTGGTTTCAGCATGGCGCAACCGCGTGTATTCGCGCTCCATAGCCTGTTGCGTCTTCACCAAATCCTGTTGCAGATGGCTTACACTCTGCATCTCACGGCCAATAACGAGCGTCAGACCGCCGAAGTCCATCGGGACGCCAATATACCTAACGGGCAAATCCAAACCATCTGGCATCGGGTGATTAACCTGGCGCCAACGTTGCTGCGATTTTGATCGCGCATCTTCAAGAAGCTGGACCAGTTTGGGTTTGCTCTCGATCGTCACTGTCTCGGCCCAAGAACGACCAACCCACCCCGTGGTATTCAATGGCAGCGCATCGGTATCGGTATGCACGACCTCCAAGATCTTCCCAGCCTCATCGACAATTAACGCAATATCCTCTGACGCCTTGATCGCGTCATGCAGGAGGTCAGATTTTATGAACTGTGAAGAGAGAGCTTCTAATTGCCCAGTATCACCCAACTTCGCTGAGGACTTTTCCATAATCTTTTCAAATTCTTAATACAGGCAGACTGCTGCCATAAAATTACTGATTAAAATGAGTCGTCTAAAAATTAGCTCTTAAAAATGTCGCGTAGAATTTAATATCGTCAATCGGTCGTAACTTCGTCTTCTGATAATAAACTTATTATATGCTATTTTATTCTCATTGTATCAAAGATTTTCCCTGCACTAATAACAGTTTCACGACCATCTCCAGCGAACCCGTCAATATCAGAATCGGCGAGCATATCTGCATTTTCAAGTACAGCGCTTCCGCCCGCAAGTATCCCGACATTCCGATGATCAATCGATGCGCGGAGTCTTTTAGCCATATCAGGCAGCCGCTCTAAGTCTTTGGTATGCGCAACTGAGAAACCGATAAGATCAAATTCATGACTTTTCGCTGCGGCATAAACATCTTCTTCATTCTCAGGCGAAAGGCATTCCACGTCCCAACCGTATCGACGCAAAAACTCGGATGCCAAGGCTGGCCCCAAGGTATGTTGATCGCCAGGCATCGTCATCACGAGCGCGGAACGATTCGATAAAATATCCCGCTGTGACGCAAACTTGTCACTAAGTAGAGATAACGTCCGTTGCAGGCAAGATGACCCGAGGGTGACGTGCGCAAAATCACAGCGATCCTCAACCCACATTTCACCCAAGAATTTAGCAGCCGGCGAAATCAGATCGAGATAAACAGATTCGATGGGAACGCCACGGTCCAACAACATCAGAATAAATTTTAGTGACGCATCTGTATCGCAATGGATCGCGATATCAGAAAACAGGATAACTTCGTCATCCGTTGGACGCCGATACGACGTGTAATTCCCACCGCCTTCAACAGGAACACCATCTTGGAGAGATTTTAGCTTAGGCAAAACATTCATTGCGACCAGAGGTTCTATCGATGGCAACTGACCTACGTCGCCAATCTTTTTACGACGCTGACCAAATACTTCCGAATCCCGTTCATCCTTGAAGGTGTTACCGGTTCCGTACCACGGATCTTCAATCCCATCCGGGACAAGAAAACTTGCCATATTTCAGCCCCCATCAATTCAGTCAAACGACTGTGGGACGGCCTAAAATTAATCTTGGTAGTTACCGACGGACAAATCTCCCAATATGTCAATCGATGCCAATTCTAAATTCAGAATACCTTTCCGAGAAGCGACACTATAGCCACCCTCTCTCTCCCACCTGAATTAACTCATAGTCAGCCCAAATTGTCAATGTAAGCATATATGTCAGATAAATTTGATATCAGCAAATGTAAATTTAAATTGACACTTCTAAATATGCTTCAGTACAATATTGGATATTCTGAAGTATATATTTTGGCACATACATCTGTTAAAGGGATGGACCATGATCCTCATTATGAATGTCAGCAGTATTATAGATCGCTCCATCGCTCATTTTGATCGCGGTCCATGGGCCGCCCATACAGGGGCATGTTCCAGACATTCATCCAAAGTCGCCCGCAAGCGTCGCAATCCCCTTTACACAAAAGAACAGCGCGAACGTCGAGATCAAACACCTTGGACATTGGTTCAAGGCATTCTGGCGCCACTGCAGTTCTTCGTCTTCCTTGTCAGCTTAGGGCTGGTTGCAAACTTCTTGATGACAGGTATCGGCTATGAAGCCGCGACGATCTCCATCATCATCAAGACCTTCGTCCTCTATACCATTATGGTCACAGGCGCGATCTGGGAACGTGTTGTTTTCGGACAATACCTATTTGCACCCGGTTTTTTCTGGGAAGATGTTGTCAGCATGTTTGTGATCGCATTACACACTGCATACCTGTATGCCGTAATGACAAATGCATTATTGCCCGAACAACTAATGATTTTGGCCTTGGTCGCATACGGACTATACGTCGTGAACGCCGCACAGTTTTTACTCAAACTACGTTCAGCACGATTGCAAGCGAACGAATCGGTTCGTCAGGGCAACATCAGCCTGAGCGCTGCTGAATAATCTCAACGCGTTTTTCCACTACTTTATATCTACCGGCGCCGTTTTAGCTTGGCAGCAATCCCGCTTACTGTGCGGGTTGTCAGGCGCGCTGCGGGACGTACTGTTTCTGGGCGCATGATATCGATATCGTAACGCGCGATCACACGCGCCAAACACAGTGTTGCCTCGATCAGTCCAAACGCTGCACCAATGCAAATTCTTGGCCCTTGACCGAATGGCAAGTAAGCCCCTTTGGGAATCTCTTTTTCTCTTATCGGCGTGAACCGGTCAGGGTCGAACAGATCGGGGTCTTTCCAAAACGCCTCATGGCGATGCATCAGCCAAGGCGAGATTAAGATCATGGCACCCCGAGGGAATGACAATCCCCCCACCTGCCCGGCTCTTAACGCCACTCGTGGAATAAACCCAAGGGGCGGGTAAAGACGTAAAGTCTCCTTGAAGACGTTCTTGGTGAATTCGAGCTTTTTGACAGCTTCGATATCGAGCACTCCATCTTCCGTGAAGATGTTGATTTCGTCACGAATCCGCCGCACCGCATCCGGTTGATGGGCCAGGATATAAAAAGCCCACGCTAATGCCCCCGCCGTAGTCTCATGACCGGCCAAAAAGAACACACCAATATGATCGACGAGCTCTTCTCGCGTGAATGCAGAACCATCCCGCGGATCTGTCGCTTTCATGATGTCACCTGCAATATCGGATAAATCCGACCGTGTGTCGGCTTCCCGTTCATCCAACATGACACCTATTTGTTCTCTGATTTCTGTAGCGGCACGGGTCACTGCAACCGGCTGGGAAATGTCGTCAAAGGCGCGCCCCAGCCACAAACGAAAAACACGTACATTGGCGACGGAGTCTTGAAAATCAGCAAAGGCTTTATAGACCCGTTGCGCAGCTTCACCGCCCAGGGTTTTGGAAAAAATCGTCCGGCAGATGATATCAGCGGTCAGGTTGCTCATCGCAGCTTCGAGCGAGAATTCTTCACCAGTCTCCGCATATCGATCAAAAGTTTCCTCGTACAAATCGATTGCCGCTGCCATCGAGGTAAACGCATTGCCGAGGCGCATGTGAGAAAACGCCGGAGAAATAACACGCCGCTGACGTTCCCATACCTCGCCATTTGAGACGAATACACTATCGCGAACCAGAGGGGCGAGCGCCCCTGCCATCAAGTCACTCTTTGGGTAATCCGCCACCTCGGCCGTCATAATGTGTTGAACAATTTCAGGATCATTCACCAGGATGATCTTGCGCCGGGTCCAGCCCACCTCTTTGATCATGGTCTGATAAGCGATCTTTGGCATCAAACTGATCATGTCCCGGTCTGACCGGAACAAACCGGACAGCAGCGCTTTGACAGGGGTTGTCGGGTTGGGCGCAGGCGGGCGATAAAGTTGGTCGATGGTTCTCACATCTCAGGCTTTTGCTTGTTCCGAAGCGAGTTGAACGCGCGCGGATTCTAAGGGCTCAACACCTTCCCAGGTGCCGTCGACATCAGCCACATCAAAACGGGCAAATAATTCCTCTTTGAACCACCCACCTTTGCGCACTGCTGAAATAGCATCGCCGTGGAAGCTGTTAAACGCAAATTCTTCCATCGCTTTGATGTCGTCCCAGATCGAAAATGTCACTTGGTGCAGCCACGGAACCTCGCCCACACCGATCTTGAATACCAAGTGATCTTGTTTCGCGATTTCTTTTGAAATTCCCGGCACCTGTTTCCAAAACGATGGCGCATGTTGGATCTTTACGGTTGCCCGTGTCAGCACGGCAACGAGTGGCCCATCGCCAAAAACTTGAGGAGGCCCATCTGAAACCGGGAACGGGGCCTGTCCCGCCCATTCGCCACGACAATTTTTGACCGACATGAATATGGAAGTCTCTTCAGATGCATGATCTCGATATCGGCAAAATACATCGCCCGTTGCGATTCGGTGTTTGGCACATTCAATCGAAGGCCACACCGCAAGAATCCCATAGACTGAAAAATTCGGAAATGGATAAAAACCGTCTCGACTGCCGGACCCCAACAGTTTGTGAAACCCAATATCTGGCGTTCTACCCAAAGGACCGCGCGCGAATAACATTTGAGAAAATGCCCAAAGTTTGGAGCTAAGACTCGGGAAACGAAAGAGCGTGAGCGAAGTGACCGTCATAGCGGGTTAACCTACTCTGACACTTTCAATTTGCCCCTGCGAATGCCCGACTTCTCTGAAACTCAATGACTTCAGTGTGATGAGGCAAAAATGGTTCATTACAAATGAATCCTCTGACAATTCATTTCTTGCGGCCATCCCAATAACCGCACTAGAGTGTCACATAATGTTGACACATATAAAAGACCATAACGATGCTGAGGGTAGCACCGAGGCTAAACGCAAAGCCATTGTCATCGGTAGCGGTTTCGGCGGGCTAGCGACAGCGGTTCGTCTATGCGCCAAAGGGTATCAGGTTGACGTTGTCGAAAAACTCGACGGACCCGGTGGTCGGGCTTATGTGATTAAACAAGACGGGTTCGTGTTTGACACGGGCCCAACGATCATTACAGCGCCGTGGCTCCTAGACGAGCTCTGGGAGCTATGCGGCAAGAAAGTATCTGATGATATCGACCTCCGCGAGCTCACCCCATTTTATGATGTGCGTTTTGACGACGGTTCGGTTTTTACGTTGAGCCGCGACAAAGAAGACATGCGCCGCCAGATCGCCGAGATATCGCCCGAAGATGTCGATAATTTCGATCGTTTCATGGCACGCAGCAAAGAAATCTACAAATATGGTTTCGAAGACTTGGCAAATGTATCGTTTGATACGTTAAAGCCAATGTTAAAAGCGGCTCCGCACATCATTGCCCTTGGCGGTCTTCGAACGGTGTTTGGTCAGGTATCCAAATTTATCCGTCATCCCAAGCTTCGCATCGCGTTGAGTTTGCACCCGCTTTTGATTGGCGGGAACCCCTACTCCGTGACGTCGATCTATTGCTTAATCAACTACCTAGAAAGCAACTGGGGTGTGCATTTTGCCATGGGCGGAACGGGCAAGCTGGTCGAAGGACTCGTCGGTCTAATCGAAATGCAAGGCGGCAAGATGCATTACAGCAGGGAAGTTGATCGCATCAATGTCGCTGCTGGACGTGCCAGCGGTGTGACGTTGAGAGACGGCACAGTGATGGATGCCGATATCGTTGTATCGAATGCCGACGCGGCATGGACTTACGACAAATTGCTGCCGGATGTGAAACGCAAGAAACGTTGGACCCCGCGCAGGATCAAAAACACACGTTACTCCATGGGGCTATTTGTTTGGTACTTTGGCACCAGTCGACAGTTCACCGATGTGCCACATCATTCGATGGTCTTGGGTCCGCGCTTCAAGGGGCTGCTGAAAGATATCTTCACGCACAAAAGGTTGAGCGATGATTTCAGCATGTACCTGCATCGCCCCACAGCAACCGACCCATCCATGGCACCAAAGGGGTGCGACACATTTTATGCATTGGTGCCGGTTCCGCATTTGGATGCCAACGTTAACTGGTCGACGGAGGGCGAAAAGCTTCGAGATCGCGTAGAGCAACGCCTTGAAGAAACGGTTTTACCGGGACTGGGCGATACCATCGTGACATCGACATATGTCACGCCAAAAGATTTCGAAACCCGGTTGAATTCGTTTAAGGGGGCTGGCTTTGGGCCGGAACCGGTCATTTGGCAAAGTGCATTTTTCCGTCCCCACAACAGAAGCGAAGAAGTTGATGGTTTGTACATGGTCGGTGCCAGTACACACCCAGGTGCGGGCATTCCCGGTGTGATCACCTCGGCCCGTGTCGTATCAGAAAGGATTCCTCATGCGCGCGAACTGGTTTGAATGGCGTCATGCCACTCTTGCCGATCGGCAAGCATGCCAGGCGATGATCCGCCAGGGTTCTAAAAGCTTCTTTGCCGCCTCTATACTTCTTCCCGCTTATCTTCGTGATCCCGCCTATGCAATTTATGCATTTTGCAGGATTGCCGATGATGCGGTTGATGATGAAAATGCAGACCCAGGGGCAACAGACCATCTAAGACGACGTTTGGACGCGGCCTACAACGACACACCGATGGACGGCCCATGCGATCGGGCCTTGGCCGATGTAATCCATCGTTATGATTTGCCTAAACCCCTATTCGAAGCGTTAATCGAAGGATTGGAATGGGATCAAACAGGACGCTCGTATCAGACCATCGAAAATTTACATGCCTATGCTGCGCGTGTCGCCAGCGCTGTCGGCACCATTATGACGTGCCTGATGGGACGCAAGTCGCCCGAAACCCTGGCCCGGGCCTGTGACTTGGGTGTTGCCATGCAGTTGACTAACATCGCCCGCGATGTGGGCGAAGATGCCCGAAACGGTCGCGTATATTTGCCCCGCGATTGGCTGAACGAAGCGGGCATTTCTTCTGAAGAATTAATCGCTGATCCGAAAATGTCACCGGCACTGGGCGGTGTGATCAAAAGACTTTTGGATCATGCCGACGAGCTTTATGCGCAATCCAGAATTGGCATCGCGCACTTGCCGTCACGCGCACGCCCGGCGATCAATGCGGCGCGTCGGATCTATGCCGCCATCGGCGATGAGATCGCGAAAAATGGATATGACTCAATCAATCATCGGGCCTATGTCTCCACGCGCAATAAGCTCAAGATTGCATTGGCCGCAACTGGCGAGGCCTATCTGCCATGCCGGAAATCCAGAGCCCTCAAACTGGATGAAACGCAGTTTTTGGTCAGCGCCGTATCAAATCATGCCGGCAACAAAGACTCCGCGCTAGCCGAAGCAACCAATCAGATCGAGTTCGTGATCGCGATGATGGGTGCCCTTGATCGACGCCAGAAACGTAGACAAGAACAAGCCGCGACCGAGAGACAAGCAGCTCAAACATCCAAGTTCGCATCTTTATCTTCTGATTAATAATCTTCCAGCGCACATTCCGCTGCCATCAAACCTGATAGCGCCGCCATCGGCACGCCTGGTCCCGGGTGCGTGCTGCCACCAGCAAAGTACAATCCTGATAATTTCGAACGGCATCCAGGACGAGATAAACTGGCTTGCCATCCATGAGATGACGGGCCGTAAATCGCACCACCAGTCGCCGGAAACAAATCGCTGAAATCGTCGGGGCCAAACCGCACTGATTTGTTGGCCAACGGTTTTACTTGCGCACCACAATTTTCCAAAACTCGGAATGTACTCTCTTCACATTGTGCCAAATCATCATCGCTGAAGTTATTGGTGCCACCTTTCGCGGGCGCATTGACGATAAAGAACAACCGTTCGGGTCCATTCACGTCACCCTCGTCATCCCGGTCTTGGGCGCAGATATACACCGTTGGCTCGGACGGCAGCCGACCTTGCTTAAAAATTTCGTCGAACTCTCGTTCGTAATTGTTAGAGAAAAATACGTTGTGGCGTATCAACGGGAACGCGGATACTTCGGCCTCCATCATCCACGTCATCGCCGATAATGATCGCCGATGTGGCTTGGTTGGTTTGACAGCACCACTTACGGAAGCGCCCATTTCGCCCGTTGCCACGGCATTGGTGTCGCCGTTCATGATCACAACGTCGGCTTCTATTTCTTCGCCAGATTCAAGACGCACGCCCGTTGCCTGCCTCGCATTTCGTGTGATGGTGGCAACATGGCTGTCGCATTTGATACTCCCGCCCTGCGCTTCGATTAACTTCACCAACGTTTCGATCAGCGCATACATACCTCGGTCGATATACCAAACACCGTCTTGTTCCACATGCGCAACCAGCATCAGCGTTGCCGGTGCCAGATAAGGTGATGAACCACAATACGTCGCATAACGGCCAAATAACTGACGCAACCGAGGATCATGAAAATGCGTTCCAATCCCGCGCCACATCGTATTGAAGGGCTGCATTTTTTTCATCGCTTTGAACGGATTGATCCCAAACGCGGTGACCAGGTTCCCTAAGCTCGGTTCAGGACGAGCAATGAACGGCTCCTTCAAAAGATTGAAGATGCTCTCGGATTCTTCGCAGAAATTCAGATATCCTTGCGCTTCGTCTCCGCCTGCGAACTCGGCAATAGCATCTGCTGATCGTTCTCGGTCCGCGAAGAGGTCCACGCGCGAACCATCTTGCCAGCCATGCCGCGCCAAAATTTCAGCTTGGTGAAATGACAAATGATCTTCGAGTTGTTCACCAAAAGACGCAAATAAGCGATCAAACACCCAACGCATGGTAAAAACAGTCGGTCCCGCATCGATGGGCCCCGCATCGCCAAACTGCACAGTGCGCAACTTGCCCCCCGGTTTCGTCGCACGTTCCAAGATCGTGACCTGCCAGCCATCGGCCAAAAGCCGCAGGCCAGCGGTTAACCCGCCAACACCTGCGCCAATGACGATGGCTGATTTTCGATTTGGGGCGCTCACACTTTACCGACTTTCGTTCTCCGGGCTTTTATGTCAATATAACTTGACACTTATCACCCATCTTCACAATGACCAGAAACACCGAAGAAGGCTGCCTGGATATGACATCTGAAACCAAATCCCAACAGCCTTTGCAGCCGATTTCGTCATCAAAATTCTCGCTTCGCAACCTTATGAATCGCATCGCATCGTCACCACGTGCACGCCAAAGGATGGCGAAATTCCCACTGACCCGTGCGATCAGTCGCAAACAGTCTCAAGACCTTTTCGACCTATGTGCCGGGTTTGTTTATACACAAATTTTGTATTCATTCGTCGAAACGCGGCTGCACACGGCACTCGCAGAATCGCCCATGACAGTCACAGAGATCGCACGCCATACAAATCTGAATTTAGATGTGGCAGAAAGATTGATTCGCGGTGCCACATCATTGGGTCTCGCAGTACAACGCGGCGATGGTCGATATGACTTGGGTCTAAAGGGTGCAGCACTCATCGATAATCCAGGTGTGATCGACATGATCCTGCATCACGCCAAAGTTTATCGGGATTTAACCGATCCCTTGGCCTTAATGCGCGGTGACATCAAAGAAACCGAAACAGGGGCATTCTGGTCCTATTTGGCTGAAGACCGTCATGACTCGATGACGCAAGAAACAACCAATGTTTACAGTGATTTAATGGCATCATCTCAAACCATGATTGCCGAAATCGTGACTTCGAGCTTCAATTTCAACGCGTATAAGAACATCGTCGACATTGGCGGCGGCACGGGCACGTTTATGGAGCATGTGGCCAAGGTCGCCCCAGCCTCAACACTCAGTATATTTGACCTCCCACAAGTAGCTGTTGCTGCAAATGAGCGACTCGGGTGGTCGGGCCTGGGTGATCGGATAACGGCAATCGGTGGTGATTTCAAACACGGGGATTTACCAAACAATGCGGATTTGATGACACTTGTCCGCGTTGCATATGATCATCCAGATAGCACCGTACTGGAGCTGTTGGCCAAGATTCATTCTGCATTGCCAAAAGGCGGAAAATTGCTGATCGCTGAACCATTTGCCGGTGACCGCGCACACGACCGCACGGCAGACGCCTATTTTAACTTTTACTTATTGGCGATGGGCTCTGGCCGGGTTCGGACATTTCACGAACATCAGGCACTTTTATCTGCCGCTGGGTTTTCGTCGGTGTCGCGTCATTCAACGATCAATCCGGCGCTCGCGCAACTCGCATTGGCGACCAAATAGCCCTTCAAACCCATTTAAATACATTCCTTTTCGTAGTGTAAAGTTAAGTTGACATATTAAAGTGTCGAGTTAAAATTACATTACTGAAAGTTTATCGTGGCTTGGGATAGCAGCCCTATCTGGGGCGCGCGACATCGGGGTGAAGATGGAAACTAAAGCTGTTGTGTTTGAAGATCGGAAGAAGTTAGCGCTTTCACCCGTCTCACTAACCCCTCCAGGCGAAGATGACATTGTCGTCCAAGTCAGATGGAGCGGCATCAGCACAGGAACGGAAAAATTACTGTGGACCGGCGATATGCCGCCATTCCCAGGTATGGGATACCCTCTTGTTCCGGGGTATGAATCCGTCGGTGAAGTCATTCAAGCTGCTGCCAATTCAAACGTAAAAACCGGTGATATGGTCTTTGTGCCCGGTGCGAATTGCTACCAGGACGTCAAAGGACTGTTCGGTGGCGCTGCGCGCACACTGGTGACCAAAGCCGACCGGGTCGCACAGATCGATACGTCCCTGGGTGAGTTGGGTGTTTTGCTGGCGCTTGCCGCGACAGCGCATCACGCACTAACGCCCTTTGGCACAGAAGCTTGCCAACCGGATCTCATTGTTGGTCATGGCACGCTCGGTCGATTGATTGCACGGACAGCACTGGCCCTCGGGTGCCCTCCTCCGGTTGTTTGGGAAAAAGATGCAGATCGTATGTCGGGTGGCGAGGGTTATATCGTCTGCGACCCCGAGCAAGATAAAAGAACAGATTACCGGACGGTCATTGATGTCAGCGGTGACGTGGAATTACTCGATACCTTGATCGGAAAATTGGCACATTCGGGCGAGATTGTCCTTGCTGGTTTTTATAAAGACCGTCCTTCTTTTGGCTTCCCGCCCGCATTTATGCGCGAGGCCAGATTCAGAATTTCGGCCGAATGGCATCCTGGTGATTTGATTGCCGCGCGTCGTCTCATCGACAGCGGGGCGCTCAATTTAGATGGACTGATCTCTCATCGCGAATCAGCAGACAAAGCAGTGGCGGCTTATGAAACAGCCTTCTCGGATCAAAACTGCCTGAAAATGGTTATGGATTGGAGCGATATAGCATGACGAATTCCACAGCGGCGGACCAAATGACTCAGGCGCTTCGTGAAGAAGCGGCGCAAGAGCCTGAAGCTCCGGCCACAGGGCCTGTCACCAAAGAAACACAAGTCATCGCGATCTATGGCAAAGGCGGTATTGGCAAAAGCTTCACCCTGTCGAACTTGAGCTACATGATGGCCCAACAGGGCAAAAAAGTTCTGTTGATCGGCTGTGATCCCAAGAGTGACACGACGTCACTATTGTTTGGCGGCAAAAGCGTGCCGACCATCATCGAAACATCGAGCAAGAAAAAAGAAGCTGGCGATAGCCTTGAAATTGGCGATGTCTGTTTCGTGCGCGATGGTGTTTACGCGATGGAACTCGGCGGCCCAGAAGTTGGTCGCGGGTGTGGCGGTCGCGGCATTATTCATGGCTTTGAACAGCTTGAATCACTCGGGTTCCATGACTGGAACTTTGACTACATCCTGCTCGACTTCTTAGGCGACGTGGTCTGCGGCGGCTTTGGCCTGCCGATTGCCCGCGACATGTGCCAAAAGGTGATCGTCGTTGGATCAAACGATCTTCAGTCGCTGTATGTGGCGAACAACGTTTGTTCTGCCGTTGAATACTTCCGCAACTTGGGCGGCAACGTGGGCGTGGCCGGCATGGTCATCAACAAAGATGATGGCACAGGTGAAGCACAAGCGTTCGCAGATAAGGTGGGCATTCCAGTGCTATCCGCTATTCCTGCTGACGAAGACATCCGTAGAAAAAGTGCGAACTACGAGATTATTGGCCTCCCCGGCGGGGAATGGGCACCGATCTTTGAAGAGTTGGCAATCAACGTCGCCGAAGCGCCACCGCAGCAACCTGAAACGCTGACCAACGATGGTTTGTTGGACTTGTTCTCGAGCAAGGACACGGGGCGCGATGTCGTTCTGACACCTGCAAAAATCGAAGATATGTGCAGCGCTTCGGCACTGGCCAAGAAATCTCTCGAAGTCATTTACGACAACGCATAAGGACACAAATACGCATGAACGATAAAGCCGCCTTAAAAGAACCAGCCGAAGCTGATATCAACCATGAGGCTCTGAAGTCTGATGGCGTGGGGTGTCATGCTGGTGCGGATCAGATGAAGGCGGCGGCCGAAAAGGCAGGCAAAACTGAAATCCTTGAAAAATATGCCAAGGATTATCCTGCGGGCCCACATGACAAACCGCAAAGTATGTGTCCGGCATTCGGATCATTGCGGGTCGGCTTACGAATGCGCCGCACCGCGTCTGTTCTCTGCGGATCTGCGTGCTGTGTTTACGGCCTAACATTTACCTCTCATTTTTATGGTGCGCGCCGTTCGGTCGGCTACGTCCCGTTTAATTCGGAAACGTTGGTCACCGGCAAGCTCTACGAAGATATTCGTGATGCGGTCCACGAACTCGCCGATCCAGAAAAATATGACGTGGTCGTTGTCACCAATCTATGTGTGCCGACCGCTTCGGGTGTGCCGTTGCAGATGCTGCCAGATGAAATCAATGGCGTGCGCATCATCGGTATCGATGTCCCCGGTTTCGGTGTCCCTACCCATGCCGAAGCCAAGGACGTGTTAGCCGGTGCCATGCTGAAATATGCGCGCACAGAGGCAGAGTTGGGTCCCGTGATGGCCCCCAGCCAAGGCGTCAGCGAGAAACCGACAGTTTCTCTGATCGGCGAAATGTTCCCGGTTGATCCAGTAACCATTGGCCAATTGCTTGATCCCTTGGGTTTGAGTGCAGGCCCCGTCGTCCCAACGCGAGAATGGCGCGAGCTATACTCCGCCCTTGATTGCGCCGCAGCGGCCGCGATCCATCCGTTTTACACCAGCGTCACACGTGAATTTACCGAGGCTGGACGTCGCATTGTCGGTTCTGCCCCTGTGGGTGTTGAAGGGACTGCGACTTGGATTGAAGAAATCGGCAAAGCCTGCAACGTATCAAAAGCAAAAATCGACGCCGCACAAAACCAAGCGCTTCCGCCGATTGCAGCGGGTCTAGCTCGAAGCAAGATCAAGGGCCGAATTACACTTACGGGGTATGAGGGTTCCGAGTTGTTGGTTGCACGCTTACTGGTAGAGTCAGGTGCAGATGTAAAGTATGTCGGAACTGCATGTCCAAAGACCCCATGGTCCAAACAGGATCGCGATTGGCTCGAAGCGCGTGGCATTCACGTTAACTTCCGCGCGTCCCTGGAAGAAGATTTAGCAGCCATCGCAGAATACAAGCCAGACATCGCTGTCGGCACGACACCTGTTGTGCAAAAAGCCAAAGAGCTGACGATTCCATCTCTCTATTACACAAACCTGATTTCAGCACGGCCACTGTTCGGTGCGGCGGGTGCTGGGATGTTGGGACAACTCTTTAACAACGCCATCGCTAACAAGTCGCGCTTCGACAAGATGCATGCGTTCTTTGATGGCGTAGGCACGGGTGATAATGCGGGCGTCTGGGAAGACATTCCAGAAGATCATTCCGCGTTCCGCAAAAAGAATGCAGCCAAGCGCCAAGCCGCAAAACGCCCCGTTGACAAAAAAGCCAAGGTCGAAGGAGCGATTGGATGCTAGTCCAAGATCACGACCGCGCTGGCGGATATTGGGGATCCGTTTACGTCTTTACGGCCATCAAAGGATTGCAGGTCATCATTGATGGCCCGGTTGGCTGCGAGAATTTACCTGTCACATCTGTGCTGCATTACACCGATGCACTGCCCCCGCATGAATTGCCGATTGTCGTGACCGGATTGGGCGAAGAAGAACTCGGTCAAACCGGAACCGAAGATGCCATGCGCCGTGCGCACGAAGCACTCGACCCCGATTTGCCCGCCGTGGTCGTCACAGGCTCAATCGCTGAAATGATCGGTGGCGGTGTAACACCCGAGGGGACAGGCATCAAACGTTTCTTGCCTCGCACCATCGACGAAGATCAATGGCAAAGCGCAGATCGCGCGATCAATTGGTTATGGACGGAGTACGGCGCGCCAAAGGGCAAAATGCCACGCGAGAAAAAACGGGAAGAGGGTGCCAAGCCGCGCGTCAATATCATTGGGCCATCGTACGGCGTATTTAACATGCCGTCTGACTTGGCCGAAATCCGCCGCTTGGTTGAAGGCATCGGTGCCGAAATCAATATGGTGTTCCCGCTTGGAAGTCATCTAACAAACGTTTCCCGACTGGTCGATGCGGATGTGAACATCTGCATGTACCGAGAGTTCGGACGTATTCTTTGTGAGAATCTAGAAAAACCATACCTTCAAGCCCCCATCGGTATCGAGAGCACGACGCAGTTCCTTCGTACCCTAGGCGAGCTTTTAGAGATCGATCCTGAACCGTTTATCGAGCGCGAGAAGCACACCACGATCAAACCGGTTTGGGATTTGTGGCGTTCTGTGACGCAGGATTTCTTTAGCACCGCGACGTTTGGTATCTGTGCCACATCCACATACACACGTGGCATCCGTAAGTTCTTAGAAGACGACATGGGCCTGCCGTGTAATTTCGCATTTAGCCGCGAGCCGGGCAAAAAACCCGACAACGAAAAAGTTCGCAAAGCCATTCACACCAATACGCCACTGGTGTTGTATGGAAGTTATAACGAACGCATGTACTTGGCTGAAATTGGCGGTCGCGCCGTATTTATCCCGGCATCTTTCCCCGGCAGTATCATCCGCCGTCACACGGGAACACCCTTCATGGGATACGCCGGTGCGACGTACTTGATCCAAGAAGTGTGTAACGCCCTCTTCGATGCGTTGTTCCACATCTTGCCCCTTGGCTCTGATCTGGATCGCACCGATGCGACCCCAGCGGCACGCCACAAAGAACTTCCATGGGATGAAGATGCGCAAAGCGCGCTCAATCGCATTCTAGAGACCTACCCTGTTTTGACACGCATCTCGGCCGCCAAACGGCTTCGAGACGCGGCAGAAAAGAATGCCCGTGTGGCCGGCTTAGAAGTTGTGACTCTGCCCTGTTTGGACAGTGCGCGATTATCGCTGGTCGAAGGCAGCGCAGCTTAGGCCGCGCATAAATACGACGGCGTCGCCCATGCGAGGCCGATACTGAATTCACTCAACAGATGTTGGGTGTCCGTTCCACCTGGGGGGCTACTCCGGGAGGCCCTGGCCGCACAGGGATTTGATGCGGTAACGGCCGAAAGGCCAGTGAGTAAGGAGGTAGTAATGTCTGACAGAGAATCTATGTCAGGGCTTACACCCGATGAAGCGAGAGAGTTCCACGATTTCTACATGAAGGGCCTCGTGCTCTTCACGGCCGTGGCTATTGTCGCCCATTTCCTTGTTTGGGTATGGCGTCCGTGGCTCAGTTCCGGAGATATGGCCTCTGCTTCTGACTTGCTGCAGAACTCGGCCAACACTCTCATGACACTAATCGGTTAGAAGGGAAAAAATTATGTGGCGTATTTGGCTCGTATTTGACCCTCGTAGAGTGATGGTCGTGCAGGGCGTTTTCTTGTTCAGTCTAGCAGCGATGATTCATTTCGTTCTGCTGAGCACGGAACGCTTCAACTGGCTCTTACCACCAGGCTAACGGTGTAAAGACCAGGCGAGGTTTATTGGTCAGGATGAGTGAATTTCCACGACCCCTGAACAGAACCTCAACATCGGGTAAGTGGGAGGACCAACGCTTATTGAGCACGGCCCTCCCACAACCCCGTAGTTTTTCACCCGCGACTTTGTGGGGATGAGGGAGCAGGAAACTAAAAGATGGCGATGCTTGATTTTGAAAAGAAATATCGCGTCAGGGGCGGCACGCTTCTTGGCGGCGACTTATTTGATTTTTGGGTCGGTCCATTTTACGTCGGCCTTTTTGGGGTTCTAACGGCGTTCTTCGCAATATTGGGAACTGCGTTGCTGGTATATGGCGCAGCGATTGGACCAACTTGGAACTTGTGGCGCATCAACGTGGCGCCACCGGATCTTTCCTATGGGTTGGCGTTGGCCCCGATGGCTGAAGGTGGCTTGTGGCAAGTGATTACCGTTTGTGCCACGGGTGCGTTCGTAACCTGGGCGCTACGCGAAGTCGAGATTTCTCGCAAGCTTGGCATGGGGCTTCACGTTCCATTCGCGTTCAGCTTTGCGATCTTGGCATTCGTCACACTAAACATCATTCGTCCTGTGTTGCTCGGCGCATGGGGACACGGTTTCCCTTATGGCATCCTCAGCCATTTGGATTGGGTCTCTAACGTTGGATACCAATATCTGCATTTCCATTACAATCCTGCTCACATGCTCGCGATTACATTCTTCTTCACCACGTGCTTGGCGCTCGCACTGCACGGCGGCTTGGTGCTGTCGGCAACGAACCCAGCCAAGGGTGAACCCGTAAAATTGGCAGAACACGAAAACAGCGTTTTCCGCGATACCGTTGGTTATTCGGTTGGGCCTCTCGGCATCCACCGTGTCGGCTTATTCCTGCCGCTGGCAGCTGTTTTCTTCAGTGCCGTCTGCATCGTGATCAGTGGACCATTCTGGACCCGTGGTTGGCCCGAATGGTGGACCTGGTGGCTTGACCTGCCGATTTGGTCTTAAGGGGGAAAATACCAATGTTTAAACCTGAATATCAGAATATTTTCACCCAAGTCCAAGTGCACGGCCCTGCCGATCTCGGTGTTGAAACCGAGACAGGCGTCTGGGAGCGCGGCAATCAAACATGGACATCCTACTGGATGGGTAAAATTGGCGATGCCCAAATTGGTCCGCTCTATCTCGGATCGCTTGGCGTGGCCTCGATCATGTGTGGTGTGACCTGGTTTGTGATGGTTGGCCTCAACATGCTGGCCCAAGTCGGCTGGGATCCGATTGAGTTTATCCGCCAGTTATTCTGGCTATCGCTTGATCCACCTGCACCAAAATATGGCCTCTCTTTCCCGCCTATGGCTGAGGGTGGCTGGTACCTGCTTTCCAGTTCGTTCCTGGTTGTCGCCGTGATGCTGTGGTGGGCACGGGTTTACACCCGCGCCAAAGCACACGGCATGGGAACCCACGTGGCGTGGGCATTTGCATCCGCCATTTGGTTGTTCTTAGTTCTTGGTCTGATCCGCCCCGTTTTGATGGGCAGTTGGTCCGAGGCTGTGCCATACGGTATTTTCTCACACTTGGATTGGACCGCCGCTTTCTCGATCAGATACGGCAACCTATTCTACAATCCTTTCCACATGCTCTCGATTGCCTTCTTGTACGGCTCCGCGCTGCTGTTCGCGATGCACGCTGGTACAATCTTGGCCGTCAGCCGTTACGGCGGCGAGCGCGAGATCGAACAGATCGTCGATCGTGGCACAGCGTCCGAACGCGCCGCCCTATTCTGGCGCTGGACCATGGGCTTCAACGCCACCATGGAATCCATTCACCGTTGGGCCTGGTGGTTCGCAGTCTTCACAACGTTAACCGGGGGTATCGGCATCCTGTTAAGCGGCACTGTTGTCGATAACTGGTACCTTTGGGGCGTCAAGCACGGCAACGCACCGCCCTACCCCGATGTGTTTGGCGGCACCGTCGATCCAATGAGTTCAGGAGCAGCACAATGAAATACATACTCCTTGTCGCTATTCCTTATGTGTTTGTTCTTGGGCTGGCCGCATTCTCCGACGTCGAGGTTCCACCTATCGACAGCGAACAAGTCGGTTTCCGCGGCACAGGCATGGTTGAGGTTTCGAACCCCCGCATCGAAGCCAAACTGGCAGAAGCCAACCAGCCCCCTGATGAGTTGGGGTCTGTTGAACCCGGCGGAGATTTAGCAAAGGACATTTATGAGAACGTTCAAGTCCTCGGTGATTTAACAGATGATGAGTTCAATCACTTTATGCTCGGCGTAACCACTTGGGTCGCCCCCGAAGAAGGGTGTGGCTATTGCCACAATGAAGAGAACTTTGCGTCTGATGAGAAATACACCAAGATTGTCTCTCGTCGCATGATGCAGATGACCCAGACCATCAACAAAGAGTATACGGATCACGTCGGTGCCGTTGGCGTTAACTGCTACACCTGCCATCGCGGCAATCATGTCCCAGAATACGTATGGACGAACGAAGACTACCACCCACAGGCCGACAAAGGGTTCGCTGCATCTCGCAACGGGCAAAACCTCGCGGTGGACGTCAACGGTCACACATCTTTACCCTACAATGCGATGACACAACTGCTGACCAGTCCTGACCCGCAAATTCGGGTCGCGGCCGACCGTGCATTACCGACGCGCGCAGGTGGTCAAACGATCCAACTGACGGAATCAACGTATTCGTTGATGATCAACATGTCAGAGGGTCTCGGCGTCAGCTGCAACTTCTGTCACAACAGTCGCGCATTTAGCGATTGGTCACAGAGCAGCGATAAACGGGTAAAAGCATTCCACGGGATCAATATGGTCCAGCACTTGAATGCAGAGTATCTCGATCCGCTTGCCAGCGCTCTTCCAGAAAACCGTCTCGGCCCGAACGGTGATGCACCGAAAGCCATGTGCAAAACGTGCCACCAGGGGATAAATCGGCCGATGTATGGCTGGGAAGCGCTCACGGATCATCCCAAGGCACTTGTTGCCCAATAATACGGAGGGTCTCCCCTCAATCACATCCCTCTAAATAAAGCTCACTACAAAACTACAAAGGCCGATCCCCCGGCCTTTTTCTTTGTCTGGAGTTTGGGAGAAGCCCCGGTGTTATTATCCGGGATAGAAATCTTCGACGTCAGGTTCTGCTAATGGTTGGGCCTTGCCTTCGCGCCCGACCGCAAGGTCCGCTTCTAACACAGGATGGTTAAACGTCCAACGGCTCACTGTACGTATGCGATCAAGATCAGCAAAGACATCAGCAATCTCTGCCCCATCCGGTGAATCATCTCGGAGTGCAGCCTTAAACGCCTGGCCAAACCCATTGAAGCCGTCGGCATCCAACTCACACAGATGGACTTGGTTCCAGTCGATCGAGAACTCCGGATCCCGGTAGAGTACCACCAACGTTTCCATTGCCCTAAACGTTCCGACCTTATTCGCGCCGACGAGCTTCGCAGCGGCAGGACCGCAATAGTCCCGCATGACGTCCCTGTATTCGTCGAGATGTGCTGAATCGACATCGATGTATTCCATCGACGCCTGCCACTCAGGGCGGCCGCTCAATCCCTTCCAGTCAGGTGGCAGCAAGAAGGACGAAGGCGTGGTTAGAAGGATTTCGGCACGTAAAAGCTGGATATCATCTGGTTGCGATTTGACCACAAGTTCAAAGATCGCATCCTCAGGAACCACGTTGCGAAAATAACTCAGTTCGAAATGGCTCCACACCGGCGCTTCTGACGCATTTTGAAAAATAGAACGATGCCGATAAACCGCCTGCCCAAGGCAAGCTTCCCCGAACCGAGCACAATCGACGGCGCGATCCTTGAGCACGGCTTCCGCTAAGGACCCTCGTGTTTGTATCGTCCGGGCAAGCACGACAAGACGGTCTTCTGGTTCAATTTGGGTCAAACCAGACTCGCAAAAGGTATGTTTGCTCTCGGACATTGGGCTCCTCATTGAGTTCTGCTTGATACACCATTGATAGGAGGAGTATAGAATTTCTGGGGGTTGCACACTAATTGTAACCAGTGGCAACAAATTTAGGCAACTCACCCCCCTTTAGCCGTGACTCCTTAAGTTCCGGCTTTAACCTTCGGTCCGCTCCGCTCGCCCGTATGATAATGTTAAGAGGACGGTGTCTTTTTCAACTTTTGTGAACCGAGAAAAGAAAAAGGGCGCTGGAAATTCCAGCGCCCAAAGTCGTAAGAGGAAAGTCTAAGGTGCGTTTCAGGCAGCAACCCGTTTCACGCCGAGCTGAGACCAGATCTCGGATAACGAGTTCACCAGATGTGTCACATCGGCCTCGGTGTGCGATGGGTTTGGCGTGAAGCGCAGGCGCTCTGTGCCGCGTGGAACCGTTGGATAGTTAATCGGCTGCACGTAGATGCCATATTCATCCATTAACCGATCGCTGATCGCGCGGCATAAGTTCGCCTCGCCAACCATCACCGGTACGATATGACTTTCGTTTTGTAAGTGCGGAATGCCTGCGGCGTCCAGTGCTTCGCGGAGCTGCGACACACGTAGGCGCTGCATTTCACGCTCTGCATTGCTTTGCTTCAGGTGCTTGATGCTTTCTGTTGCACCGGCAGCAACCGCAGGCGGCAATGCCGTGGTGAAGATAAATCCTGATGCGTGACTGCGCACAAAATCACACAACGCTGTTGTTGAGGTGATATAACCACCCACGACACCAAACGCTTTGGCCAATGTACCTTCGATCACGGTGACACGATCCATGATGCCTTCACGCTCGGCGATGCCGGCTCCGCGGGGTCCGTACATGCCAACAGCGTGCACCTCATCCAGATAGGTAATTGCGTTATGTGTATCCGCGACGTCGCAAATTTCATCAATCGGTGCGATGTCCCCGTCCATTGAATAGACAGATTCAAAAACCACCATCTTTGCGCGATTCGGGTCTTGATCAGATAGGATCTTATTCAGATCCTCAGGGTCATTGTGCTTAAACAATTTTTTCTCGGCACGGCTATGGCGAATACCCTCAATCATCGACGCGTGGTTCCATGCATCCGACAGAATTAGGCATTCGGGTAATTTCGAACCCAGCGTGCTCAACGCGGCCCAGTTTGAAACGTAACCAGACGTGAACAACAACGCGGATTCTTTGCCATGAAGATCAGCAAGCTCTTTTTCAAGCTTCACATGGTAATGGTTGGTACCGGAAATATTCCGTGTTCCCCCAGAGCCCGCACCGCACTTATCAAGCGCGTCATGCATTGCTGAAATCACTTTTGGATTCTGGCCCATCCCCAGATAATCGTTGGAGCACCAGACTGTGACGTCGTGCGTGCCTTCATTATCACGGCGGTGGTGTGTCGCCTTTGGGAAAGCGCCGTTATGCCGCTCTAAGTCGGCAAAATAACGATATTCGCCCTCCTGGTGAAGCTCATCCAAGCTCCCTGAAAAATATTTTTCGTAGTCCATCACATTATCCTCTCACTACTAAAAGATGCCCTCGGTTTGGCCAAAGGTCTTATGATTTTTCGACTATGGTTCCTGATATCTGGCGATCTCAGGATTTGTCTTCTCTTCAGGTGTCGCCTTGATCGCCCAAGTCCAAAGTGCACTATCGGGTATTCTCAAGATCAACAACCAGTGCTCCAACATCCCCAGAAGCACAAAAGTCCCAATCAGCATATATGAAACGATCTCAAATTCAGTAACCGCTGTTAAGAACGCGGCATGGAAAATATATGCCCCTAACAGGGTTGAAACCGTTACTGAAATAGGGAAAAGCCAGTTCATGGATCGGCGTGCGAAGTAACTTTTCAAAAATTCCAGGTGGCTGGGCAAGAATTCTTCGTTGATATGCGGCACCCCTAGAAAAATGTTCAATTTCGCGCTCAATCTCATCCCAAACAAAATTAAGAACGTCCAAAACCCTACTTGGTTTGCTTCATCTTTTGAAATGATCCAGATCAATACAAGGGTCATCAGAATGGCCAATTCGTGATACGCGAGTGCCTGCACTGCGTACAAGAACCGTTTGCTGGTGGTCGCCCCTTCTGGACATGGCTGTGGCCGCGGTCCTGTCACTATCCCGAGTAAAAATGCCAGTTCATGCCAGCCCCAGATCAAGATCGCGGCGACAAATGCTTGATAAGCCGCCATCGTGGTCGTTTCAGACGTCGATTTGATAAGGACATAGAACGATGCGAGTGCCAGCACGGTCGCGATCATCAGACTGATGTAATGTGTTTTTTGTGGCATACGGTCCAGCATCAGCACGACGCCAGTGCTAAACCACCAAACGAACAACGCAATCACGACGGGTAGGACATACTCGGACATAGGTTTATCGGCTTACCAACTTGGCTCCAAGCGGCTTTCAGCTGGCAGCTCCTTACGATTCACTGGCAACAGGTACATACGCGCAAATGTTGCCGCAATATTAACCAACATTCCACCGGCCTTGACACTATCCAGAAGTTTACCTGTACTTTTATAGGCATACATCTTGTCAGAGCACTTGCGAATACGCTCCATCCCGGCGCGGAACCGCGGATCGTCCGTGTTCAGCGTGACAGGGAAAACCTGCTTGGAAATCTCCGTGCAAACGTCGAACACTTTGTAGTCGTATTCGGTCGGATCGACACCCAGTGCCTTGTGGAATGCAGGGCGGCCATGGTCACGCACGTACATGGTCGCATAGACAGCCAACGTGAAGAAACGAATCCACAATTTGTTGTGGCCTTTGAGCAGGTGCGGATTGGCGCGCATCAGCAAAGCGAAGGCCTCGCCATGGCGGAACTCGTCGTTGCACCATTCTTCGAACCATTTAAAGATCGGATGGAAACGCAGCTCGGGATGGCGCTCCAACTGGCGGAAAATCGTAATATAGCGGGCGTAACCGATCTTTTCGGATAGGTACGTGGCATAGAAAATATACTTCGGTTTGAAGTAGGTGTACTTCTTGGTTTTGGTCAAAAAGCTCAAATCAACGCCGATACCAAATTCTTTCAATGCATCATTGATGAACCCGGCATGACGGGACTCATCACGGCTCATCAATCGGAATAATTCACAGATGTCAGGATTGGTTCCTCGCTTGCGCATCTCTGCATATAGGATGCAGCCAGAGAATTCGGACGTTAATGAACTGACCAGGAAATCAACGAACTCTTTCCGCAGATCTTCCGGAAGATCATCCAGGCTCACCTTATCCCAGTTCTCGTTGCGCTTGAAGTGATAGCGATTTGGGTCGGACTGCATTTCAGCGATCAAGCGATCCCATTCTGCACGAACAGGCTCAACATCAATCTCGTCCAATGCATCAAAGTCAGTGGTGTAGAACCGCGGGCTCAGCACGGTATCTTCGTGCGCGATACGGTTCGTATCCTCTTTGGTGAATGTCATTGTATCTATGGTCATAGCTTCCTCCCGTCCGAAAAGCTCACTTCGAATAACTCAAAGCACTCAAACTCACTCTTAAACCGCGCCCATGCGCGGGCGATGGGGTTTGCCAACGTGACGGTCGCACCACGCCGCAGCACCATTTTTTCGCCATAAGGAACGTTCACTGACGATCCATGGACCAGCACCGTATCCCCCGGTTGCAGGTCCGGGTCGTCATCTAAAACAACGTGGGCCCGAAGGCTCTCGAACGTGTTTTCAATGTCGACCGTACACTCTGTTTCATAGGTCTTGCCAAATAATGGCCTGCTCGATGTCATGACTGATTCTCCCCTGCAGTCAAATACGCGGCGAATACGCCAACGTTGTCAGCGCCAAAAGCGACCAACTCTATAATCCGGCCCGTCAACGGATCGGATAAAGTCACGCGTCCGTCTTCGTGACTCCGAAGATCAAACGGGCTTTGTGACTCAATGCCCCGGGCCCGGCGATCCCGCACCAACCCTCGAAGGACACTTCTTGCAAAACCGTTGGTGCCGGGCTCAAAAACCTCGAGCACTTGACCGGTTTTTGCATTCACAACCTCAACTCCACCAACGTCGCGGTCGCGAAAACCAAGTGATACATACAATTCGGCATTCGCTGACCTTTGACCCTGTGCCACCACACCACCGTGATCACCTGTCGCAGCGACAAAAATGGTCAACGCGAGCAACAAACCGGCACCTAGAAGTGCGACACGCGGAATTGGTATCTCGTGATGATGGCCCATGATTGTCCTCCTTACTCTGCCGCGACCATGCCTGGCGCAGTTGAATGGTCGACCGCATGATCTGTATTCAAGTCATCCGAATTGATCGTCGCACCTTGTTCGGCTTTGTAGGCATCTTTCAGTAATACCGCGACCTGTGCCGCCTCTGGCAGAGAACGCATCATTGGCTCTGGCATTTTGAAGCACCAGGGGCGCGCGAACGGCCACATGTTCAAATAGGCGATTTTCTCAGGCCCCGTCATTTGCAGCGCAATGTCACCGGTACCATCGCCACATTCGCGCAGCGACGCACCTTTGACCTGTTTGAACGGGAAACCTACACACAATGACAATGCGATCCCAAATCGCATCACGACACGCTTGTTGGTGATCGTGTAAATCGTTGTCTTTTGATAGAGCGTCGTCAGGATCGCCAGCAGGCCGATGCCAATAACGGGAAAAGGCAACATTTGGGTGATGGCATACATCGCTTGGGTCGCAGTGCCGCCGTCGTAGACCGTCGTCACACCGACCCACGTCAACAAGATCGTAAAGTAGATGCTAACTTTGCAGAGGTGAAACACCCGAAGGGCGAGTCCACTCCATGACGGCGCACCTTGCCAAAGGATTTCTTCTCCCTCTGGTGGACGCTCCGGCAACCCAGGAATGGGCTCAAAGTTAAAATCATCATGGCTCATATGAGTGGCTCCGTTCTACCTGGCATCCCATAAAGTGTGCCCGCACCGAAGTACCCAAAAATTTTCTCTTCTTCGAGACGGGTCACCTGATGCGGGTTTTTGACTGGTGGGATGTCTGCGAATTGGTGAGATTGCAGGACCCGAACTGTCACTTCACCTGTCCGTCGACTAATACGGACGAGATTGATGGGAAACAGCACCGTTTTACCTTCGGCAACTTGCACTTCTAGGAAACGGATCAGATGCTCTGGCGGGTCGACCCAAAGGTCGGTGACCACACCGCCTGATTTTCCGTCCGCCCCAATGACAGGCATACCACGTGGGTCAGGGTCATTATCGTCCACATGAAACCCATCGGCGATACGCATCGGGATAATTTTTGGTGTGCCATGAATGGTCAAATCGGGGACATCATCACGTTCCGCATAAGAGCCTGGTCCAACACCGGCTAACAGCGGGTTGCCCTCGGGCTCAACCGGAAAGCCGTCTGTACCAGCTAAGGCTTGTGCCTTTAAGACGCGGGTATCAGCACGTGACGCATCAGGTGCTGAGTAGATGGTACCATCTGCCATCTCAAAGGTTTTCGGTGACGGGACAGACGTGACACCTGCGATTTTGCGGCGCCCGGCTGGATCCAATGAATCCGAATCTAGCGGGTAACCTTCGCGCTTATTTTCCTGAACCAGATAATAAATAATGTAAAAGAAAAATGCCCAAAAGACATACAACACCACCTGCGCGGCATCGATGTATTCTGTAATTGCTCCGATTTCCATAATATACCTCGATCCCCAATATCAGCTTGGAATCTCATTCAATCCGAATTCATGTGGAGTGCGATCAACCGGATTGTTTGCCAACCGCACCAAAGGCCCTATCGCCACCAACGCGACGAAGAGCAGTAAAATTTCTATGTGATAAACGACCATGTACCCGGTCGCAGGGCTGATGAGTGCCTCACCCAATGCACCGGACTCAGCCAGTCCGGCAACAATGTCACGGATGTAACCACCGGCTGCTATCGCAACGCCCGTGGCCGTCGCATGAACAGCACCCCAGGCCCCCATAGCGATGCCACTGTTGCCGTCGCGTGCTAGGGCCATGGCCGCCGTCATCGTACCAACAACAAACAAACCACCGCCCAGACCGATAAACATCGTCCCGATCCGAAATAGTGTTGGTGAATCTACTGGGGCCGAATACACGATGGCACCAAATGCGAACATGCCAACAACAGCGCCATAACCAGCGATACGATAGCTGTCGCCGCCTTTAGATAAACTGCGGGAAGCCAGTGCCAAGCCGATTAAGGTTCCACCTGCTAACAAAGCGGTGAGCATGGTCGTTGCCCCCACGGACAACCCCAGCACTTCGCCGCCGTAGGGCTCCAACAAGATATCCTGCATACTGAATGCAGCAGCGCCAATGCCAACTGCGACCAACAGGCGAACAGAACGTCCTGCTTCACTAAAGGTTCGCCAAACTTCGGAAAAAGTCGGCTGTACTTTGTCGTGGGACGTTAAGTCAGGGTTTCGCGCTTCTTGTTTCCAAAGTGCTACAAAATTTAAAATGATGGTAACAACAGCAGCACCCTGAACGACGCGGATCAGCTTCACTTCGTTGAAATCTTGCAACAATGCGCTTAGCACCAATGCGCTGACCGTCATTCCGACCAACAACATGACATACAGCAAGGCAACCACACGGGGGCGTTTTTCAGGTGTCGCCAGATCGCTGGCAAGCGCCAGTCCTGCCGTCTGTGTTAAGTGCATACCTGCACCGACCATAAAGAACGCCAGCGCCGCGCCGACTTTGCCCCACTCTGCCGAGCCGCCACGGACATCGCCTGATAGCACCAACAAGGCGAATGGCATGATGGCCAAGCCACCGAATTGCAGCAGCGATCCATACCAAATGTAAGGGACACGGCGGACACCCAGGTAAGAACGCCGGGTATCCGATTTATAGCCAATAAAGGCCCGGAAAGGCGCGATCAACAATGGTAGCGAAACAACTGTTGCGACAATCCAGGCCGGGACATAAAGCTCAACGATCATCACCCGGTTCAAGGTGCCAGTGAGCAAGACAATAGCCATTCCAACGCTGACCTGGAACAAGGACAGCCGGAGGATACGGCTTAACGGCAAATCCTTGGACGCCGCATCAGCGAACGGCAAAAAGCTGGGACCGAGACGTCCCCAAAACTTTGATATGGCTTGGTACTTGTCCATTAAACCTTTGCCAACTCCTGTGCGCATGACAGATAAAAACCGCTATTGACCTGCTTGCTGCGGCCGATATTCCAACCTTCGAATTGGGGGTGCTCAGTCACTGTCTTATGCACCGTCTTTGATGCCACTGGCACTATGGATGGCGACCGATTGCCGCGCGGGAAAACCTGCCCCACCGTATGCATGGCCATCAGCAATGGTGTTCGCGGCGCGTGTGTGAAAATGATTGATGTCGATGTGCGTTCTGACAAACGGCCCAGCATCCCAATCAAATCAGGGGTGCGATAGTGGATCATGCTGTCCATCGCGACCACATGATCAAATCCGCCAAGTTTCTCGTCGAGCATATCACCTGAAGCCCAATCGATACGGCCCGCCCCAAGATCGCTTGGCACACGCTCTTGCGCCAATTCAACAAGCTTCGGTGAAAGATCAATGGCCAACACGTCGGCACCGCGACGGGCCGCCTCAATAGAGAATGCGCCGGTACCACAGCCTGCATCCAGGATGCGACGGCCTGATAAGTCTTCGGGCAAGTAGCTCAGCAAAGTATTTCGCATGCGCTCACGACCGGCACGCACGGTCGCTCGAATTTTGCTAACGGGCGCATCGGATGTCAGCTTGCGCCAGGCATCGACAGCCGTCTTGTCAAAATACGTCGCGACTTCAGAGCGACGCTGATTGTAAGCAGAAGTATTCATCAATCGAACCCGAGGAAGTCAAAGATTTCACGATCTTTCATGGGCACAGCCGGAAGCGGCTCCACACCGTCCCAAAGGATTTGAGCTAGATTCAGATATTCGTTCTGAACCGCCTCGAGCGCTGGCGTCGGATCCATTTCAAATAACGTCCGCTTGCGAAGACGACTTCGGCGGATTTCATCCAAGTCTTGAAAATGTGCCAAACACTTGAGGCCGATGGCATCGTTGAAGCGATCAATCTCGTCTGTCGCGGTACTTCGGTTTGCAATCACACCACCGACCCGAACCTGATAGTTTTTCGCTTTGGCCTGGATCGCTGCGACAATACGGTTCATCGCGAAGATCGAGTCAAAATCGTTTGCTGTGACGATCAACGCCCGTTCGGCGTGTTGAAGTGGTGAAGCAAACCCGCCACAAACCACATCGCCCAACACGTCGAAGATCACGACATCTGTGTCTTCAAGCAAATGATGCTCTTTCAAAAGCTTCACGGTCTGCCCAACGACATAGCCGCCGCAACCGGTACCCGCTGGAGGACCGCCCGCTTCGACACACATCACGCCATTGTAACCTTCGAAAACGAAGTCATCGACACGGAGTTCTTCGGAATGGAAATCCACTTGTTCCAGCGCGTCAATCACGGTCGGGACCAAACTCTTTGTCAGAGTAAACGTCGAGTCATGCTTAGGATCGCACCCAATCTGCAGCACGCGCTTGCCAAGTTTGGAGAACGCAACGGAAAGGTTGGACGACGTCGTGCTTTTGCCGATGCCTCCTTTTCCGTAAACCGAAAAGACCTTGGCACCGCCAATATCCATATCAGGGTCCAGTTGAACTTGGACGCTTCCTGCGCCATCGCCCTTCGATTGTCCGGCAGGCCCGTGATTCTTTGGGCGTGTTAGTTCATTCATGCTGCTATCTCCCCTTCGACACCTTCAAGACGATCTTCAAGTTCCTCACTCACCGATCTGAGGGCCTCGAGTGTTTCTTCGTCAGGTGTCCAGTAATTACGTTCATGTGCTTCCAGAAGTCGGTTCGCGACCGCGACCGATGCCTTGGAGTTTAGTTCCGCCAAACGTTCACGCATTTCGGGATCGAGCATGAACGTTTCTGTTAATTCGCGATAAACCCACGGATCGACTTGCCCTGTTGTTGCGGACCAGCCAACCGTATTTGTGATGTGGGCTTCGATTTGTCGTACGCCTTCGTAGCCGTGCTTCAACATGCCCTCGAACCACGCCGGATTTAACGCCCGTGTGCGGGTTTCCAGGGCAACTTGTTCGCCCAAGGAACGAACAGTGCCTTCGCTTCGGGTTTGATCCCCGATATAAACCGGTACGTTGTTACCGTTTTCTTTGGACGCCGCGCGGGCGATGCCACCCAACGAGTCAAAGTACTGATCCAATGTGGTGACGCCAGTTTCGACGCCGTCCAAGTTTTGATAGGCCGCGTCGACAGAGCCGAGCATGCCTTGGAACAATTTCTGGTTTTGGTGGACCGCGCCGGTGCGCGTGTAACCGAACGATTTCCGCTGTGTGAACAGATCGCCAAGTTCTTCTTCGTCGTCCCAGGCGCTGTTCTCAACCATGTGATTGAGGTTCGCACCATACACGCCATCTCCGTTGCTGAACACGCGGAGTGCCGCGGTTTCGATATCGCATCCCTCCCGCTCTTGGCATTTCAAGGCGTTGCGACGAACATAGTTTTGCAACTCTGGTTCATCCGCTGTCGCCGCCAAATAGGCTGCATCTGCCAGCATTCGCATTTGCAATGGCAACAGATCGCGGAAGATGCCGGACATGGTCATCACCACATCGATGCGTGGCCGACCAAGTTCCTTAAGCGGGATCAGCTCCGCACCGGCGATGCGATTAAAGCTATCAAGACGAGGGCGCGCGCCCATAAGCGCCAAAGCTTGTGCGATCGGTCCACCTTCGGATTTCAAGTTGTCCGTACCCCATAGCACCATGGCTACAGTTTCGGGCAACTTGCCATGATCTTTGAGGTGTCGATCGATCAGGCGTGCGGCCTGCTCTGCGCCATCACGAATGGCAAAGCGGCTTGGAATTTTAAATGGGTCGAAGCCATGGATGTTTCGGCCCGTTGGCAATATTTCCGGGGAGCGAATTAAATCCCCGCCAGTCACTGGTGGAATGAAATGACCATCCAGTGCCTTTAGGATCGCGGCAGTTTCACTGCAGTTGGTCAAGTTTGCATCGTGACATTCCAAGTCTTCATAGGCGCGATATGATGGATGTTTCGCTTTGACACCATCAAGCTTTGCAGCCTGAGTGGCCCCTTTGCCAGCGGATATCGCATTAATCGCTTTTTCAGAAATTTCTAAGTCCGATGTGCCAGCAGCAATTGCCGCCAAGTAACCGTTGCGCGTTTCGGCGTCCAGGGTTTCGCCGACGATATGCAAACCTTCGGGAATAAGCGTCTCTTCAAGCTCAAACAATTTTTCAGCGACATATGGAACCCAGACATCACCGTGATCATCCCAAGCCGGTGTTTCGTCAACCAGCTCAAGCGCCGCGGCTTGGCTGTGAATGAGTGTCGCCAGTTTATCGCGCTCAGACGTGTTCTTCGGATCACATGCCCGCCAGCGGTCAACCGAAGCCTTGAGGTCTGTCAGTTCGTTATAAAGCCCGGCATTGCGAAGGGGCGGCGTCAGATAGCTGATCAATGTCGCAGCACTACGTCGCTTGGCGACCATCCCTTCGGATGGGTTATTCGATGCGTACAAATAGAAGTTCGGCAAATCACCGACTAAACGCTCTGGCCAGCATGAGGATGATAGCCCCGTTTGCTTGCCAGGCATAAATTCCAGCGCGCCGTGCGTGCCAAAATGCAATGCGGCATCAGCCCCAAAGTCATCGCGAATGTAACGATAAAACGCGGCAAACGCGTGCGTCGGTGCGAAACCTTTTTCAAACAGCAAGCGCATTGGATCGCCTTCGTATCCGAATGCAGGCTGAACCCCGACAAATACGTTGCCGAAATGTGCACCGAAAACGAACAGGCTCCGCCCATCGGTTTGGTGCATGCCAGGAGCGCTGCCCCATGCGGCTTCGATTTCATCCAGCCACGGTTCGCGACGAACATGATCATCAATACTGACGTGCGCAGCGACGTTGGCATCCGAGCCATATGTCCCTGCATTCCCCGCGATGATGGCTTGGCGCAATGTCTCCACATCTGTGGGGATTTCGACATCGTAGCCATCGGCTTTCAGGGCCTTCATCGTGTTGAATAATGATCCAAACACATCAAGGTGCGCGGCGGTCCCCGTGGCCCCAGCATTGGGTGGGAAGTTGAACAGAACAATCGCGACTTTTCTGTCCTGGGCTTTTTTGCGTCGTAGCGATACCAATTTTTCGATCCGGCCCGCGAGCAATGCGGCCCTCTCGGGATGGGCAACCATCGAAGTACCGGCAGCCCCCCGGCCTCCGAATACCATCGATCCTGTTGCACCATCCAGCTCAGGGAGAGCCACCATCATTGTTGCCTCAATGGGCAACAATCCGTTGTCCGACTCTTGCCATTGATCCAGCGTTTGGAATTCAAGGGCTTGCGCCGAAATATAAGGAACGTCCAAGTCGCCCAGCATGCCCGCTGCGGCGTCTGGATTGCAGTAGGCTGGACCCCCGACCAAGGAAAAACCGGTCAGCGAGATAATGGCATCTACAATGGGTTTATCATCTTTGATCAGGAAATCATTTACGGCGGGACGAATATCTAATCCACATGCGAAAATTGGCAGCACATTAATGCCGCGCGCTTCCAGAGCCGCAATCACGCCATCATAATGCCCCGTATCACCGGCCAAGACGTATGCCCGCATCAACACTAAGCCGACGGTGCCCTTGGCTTTTTTACTTACCGGAATGTCCGCGGCATTTTCAGTCATGCGGGATTTCAGCGAAGGATGATACAAGCCCGTATCTGGATAATCTTCAGGCGGCTTCGCAGGGACGTTACCCTTCAACGATTTCCGGGGGCCTGTCGCATAACGATCAATCAACATGCGGACAAGTGAAACCAAATTGGTATCGCTGCACGACAGCCAGTATTGCATCGTCAGGAAATAGGCGCGCAAATCCTGGGCAGAACCAGGAACGAATTTCAGGAGTTTTGGCAACTGACGCAACATGCGCATTTGGCTGGCGCCATCACTACTGCCGTCTTTTTTCTTGCCGCGCAGGTTTTTCAAGAACTTGATCGGCGCGGACTCTTTGCCACCCATCTTAAAGCGGCCAATTTTGGTCAAGCCGACGATCTCGGTCGCAGACATACACGCGACCATGGCGTCACAGGCTTCGCGACGTGCTTTCAGCGCGGGCAATACCGGGTTGATGTGATCTTCGACGAACAACATCGTCGCAAAAATAATGTCACCCTCGGCGATATCCTGAAGGCACTTCTCCAACGCAAGGGGATTGTTCGCCCAATCCGTTGCGGCGTGCGCGCAAAGCTGCAAGCCCGGCAAATCCTTTTGTAGCTGTTTTTGAGCAACCATGACGGTCGACGACATATGATTGTCGAGCATGATCATCACGACCTTGATGGGCGTGTTATCGACCGAAGTGCGCTTTGGCATCGTACAATGTCTCAATGGTTATCTGCATCACACCGCGTTCAGCAGCAAAATTTTCTGTGTTCCGGCGGGCTTTGCCGCGAACAAAGAATGGGATTTTTTTCAATTCAGACTGGGCTTCTGTCGTCCACGTCACATTTTCATTGGCAGGCTCAATCGTAGGATCATTCGCAGGCTGCGGTGCGACGACATCGGGTGCCGTGATGGTGGCAGCACCCTCTCCGCCCAAATGCGATGGCCCTTGATCCGCACTGAATTCAAAATCTTCTCGGAACATGCCAATCAAGTGCTCTTCCAGCCCCATCATGAGCGGGTGCACCCAGCTATCAAAAATGACGTTGGCGCCTTCAAAACCCATTTGCGGCGAATAGCGTGCGGGGAAATCTTGAACATGGACGGGGGCAGAAATCACGGCACACCCGATCCCAAATCGTTTGGCAATATGGCGTTCCATCTGGGTGCCAAGAACCAGTTCGGGGCGAAGCTCTTCGATCGCATCTTCCACTTCGAGGTAGTCGTCGGTGATAAGTGCTTCTAAGCCAAGTTCCTTGGCGGCATCGCGCACATCGCGTGCTTGTTCGCGGCTGTATGTACCCATGCCGACAACTTCGAAGCCAAATTCTTCAGTGGCGATTCTGGCAGCAGCAACAACGTGTGTGGCATCGCCGAAAATGAATGTACGCTTGCCCGTCAGGTATGACGAGTCGACCGAGCGGGAATACCATGGAAGGCGCGACGGTGCGCCTTCAAGAACATGGCTGGCGTCAATTCCGGTCAGTTCGGCAATTTCTTTGATGAAATCACACGTGGCACCCACGCCGATGGGAACGGTATTAATGAAAGGCTGTTTAAATGACCGCTGAAGCCATTTTGCCGTGGTATCTGACAATTCTGGATACAGGGAAATATTGAAATCAGCGTCCTGTAGCTTCAACAAATCTGCAACCGAAGCATCCAACGGCGCAACCACGTTCACGTCGATCCCCATGCTGTTGAGCAACCGCGTGATCTCGGTGACATCATCGCGATGGCGAAAGCCCAGTGCCATCGGCCCCAGAATATTACACGTGGGTGTCTTGCTAATTTCGCGTGGCTTGGACGTATCGAACTCTTGCGCCTGTCCGTGGCAAATGTGGCGGATCAGGTGATAGAATGTCTCCGACGCGCCCCAGTTTTCCTTACGCTGATAGGCAGGCAGTTCAAGCGGCACGATCGGCACCGGCAATCCCAGTGTTTTCGAAAGGCCGCCCGGGTCGTCCTGGATCAGTTCCGCTGTACATGAAGATCCGACGATCATCGCCGCCGGCTGGAAACGCTCAAACGCATCACGGGCAGCGCGCATAAATAATTCGGCAGTATCACTTCCCAGATCACGGGCTTGGAATGTGGTGTACGTGACGGGTGGGCGCCGATCACGGCGCTCGATCATCGTGAACAAAAGGTCCGCATAGGTATCGCCTTGCGGTGCATGAAGGACATAGTGCAAATCTCGCATACCGGTCGCGACGCGCATCGCACCGATATGTGGGGGGCCTTCGTATGTCCAGAGGGTCAAATGCATACTGCTATACCTTCAACCGCTCGCGACGCCCAAGGGGCCGCTGGAATAGTTCTGCTAAATCGCCAGCTTGCTCAAATCCCTGGATTGGCGTGAACACCAGCTCTATAGACCATTTCGTGCTCAAACCCTCTGCTTCGAGGGGGTTTGCAAGCCCAAGTCCGCACACTGAAAGATCGGGGGAAGCATCGCGGCAGCGATCAAGTTGCTTATCCACATCTTGACCTTCACTGAGCTGCACATCTTTTGGAAGAAGCTCCAATTCTTTTGCCAAGTGTTCTTGGTGCAAAAACGGCGAGCCAACTTCGATAAGGTTCATGCCCATTTCGCGGTTCAGGAACCGCGCCAAAGGCGGCTCTAATTGCGAATCAGGGAAAAAGAAGATGCTGCGTCCAGACAATGCGGGCAAATATCTCTGCAGGGCGTGCGTGGCGCGCTCTTTCGGCTGCGCGATGGCATTTGCACAGGCGTCCGAAGAAACACCCATCGCTTCGGCAGCGGCTTCAAACCACAAGGTCGTGCCCTCAACACCCAGCGGAAAGGTTGCCGGGATATACTGGGCCCCGCGCTCGTTCAACACGCGCGCGGTTTCAGCCAAATAGGGCTGCACCAGTATATACTTTGTATTCGGCCCCACACTAGGCAACGCTGTACTTTTGCGTGGTGGGAAAAAGGATACGTTGTCGATACCCATGGCAGTGAATAACCGCATGAACTGGTCTTCGACCACATCTGCAAGCGTGCCGACGACCATCAACTGAGTGTCATCGCTTGCCGGAAGTTCAGGCACCATTGATGCCAAACAGGCATCCTCGCCTTGGGTGAATGTTGTTTCAATCCCGCTGCCAGAATAATTCAACACCCGGACGTCGGGCATGAATTCCTTACACAGGCGCTCGGCGGCGCGGGATAAATCAAGTTTGATGACTTCTGATGGGCAAGAGCCGACCAGGAACAGGGTTTTGATGTCTGGGCGACGCTCCAACAAACGGGTGACTACACGATCGAGTTCATCGTTTGCATCACTGAGACCGGCAAGATCACGCTCGTCAATGATGGCCGTTGCAAAGCGTGGCTCTGCAAAGATCATCACGCCCGCAGCGGACTGGATTAAATGCGCACATGTGCGCGAACCAACGACCAGAAAAAACGCATCCTGAATCTTACGATGCAACCAGACAATGCCTGTTAACCCGCAGAAAACCTCACGTTGGCCGCTTTCTTTTAGAACCGGCTTACTTGAACATCCAGCTTGTTCGCTGACTGCGTTAATCGCTCCGGGTGACATCAGGCGCTCCCCACCACAAGACGCGACCGATGGTAAAATCCATCCCAATCACAAGACGGATTTAAGTGTGATAAGTCCTTCAACTTTTTTGACGCTTTTTTGTTGGTTGAAAGTTTCCATCCCACGCGGTCGCTGTCCCCAAAATTTTACGTAATCACATCAGAACCGTCAGTTCCGAAAGACACGTTTGATATTGGAAAGTCTAGGGTGTGATACCTAAATCTGTCAACTAAAATTGACAGATTTAGGTACTCAGAACAAAGGTAGAACTTTTTAAGCAACTTCGCGCAAAGATTTTGGCAGGAAGCGTCGTGCTTCTTCGTGCATCTGGGCACAAAGTTCATCACGGCCCGGGCATTCCGGCATGGCATCGATCGCTTCGCCGATCAAATCACGAAGATGACGAACGGCCGGTGCGACCCCTTGTTCGCGCGCAATATTGGGTCGACTGTTCAATTCGTCCTGACCAATGGGCTTGCCGATTTCTTCTTCGGTCGAACATACATCACGAATGTCATCGGCAATCTGATAGGATTCGCCGATGGCCATACCCAAATTTTTCCAAGGGGCTGGGTCAAAGCCCGAAGATGCAGCACCAGCCATGGTCGCTGCTGCGAACAACGCACCAGTCTTTTCCTGATGATAGTTCGCGAGATTAACTTTGCGCTCACATTCCCAGGCTTGGCCTGCCACGATCCCTCTTGGCGCACCAACCGAAGACGCAATAATTTGGACCAAAGGCCCCAAAAACTGCGGCTTTTGGGCTGCTGCATCCGCCAAGGAGTCGAAGGCCATGACGATCAATGCATCTCCCGCCAACAGGGCGACCTGCTCGCCAAAAGCCACATGAACAGAAGGTTTGCCACGACGAATCGCCGCATTGTCGAACGACGGCAGATCATCATGAACCAGCGAAGCGCAGTGCAGCAATTCAATAGACGCTGCCGCAGCCAGACTGAGATCTGGGTTCGTAAATCCACATGCTCTGGCTACAGCCAAGCTCAACTTTGGACGGATTCGATGCCCAGAAGGAAACACAGAATAAAACAGCGCGGTTCTGAGTGTCGGCGGACACCCGGGGTCGTCGGATTTTCTAAGTGCATTGGTAAGTGTCTTCTCAAACGTAACCATCGCGTCCATCGACCAACCCCTTTTATAAAATGATCTGCAAAATAATTTCGATCAAAAAGCCGCCCTTTATCGACACCCTCGGGCAAATAAAAAAATTGCAAAGTGTCAAGTTTTATAGACACATTGTAGGCACAAGGTTGTTTTTGGATCAACTAGAATAATTATGCAGACCGACACCACAGACGATTCTGTCAACAAAACCCAACAATTATTGGGCCCAGACTTCTCTGTTTCCGTCCCTAAACACGGATATCATTGGTGGTATGTGGATGCATTTAGTCATGATCACGAATACGGTCTGACGATTATCGCCTTCATCGGAAGTGTATTTTCCCCCTACTACGCGTGGTCTCGTGCGATTGGATCGGGCGACCCATACCGCCATTGTGCGATCAATGTGTCGCTATATGGCAAAGGCGGGAAGCGATGGGCCATGACCGAGCGCACCAGTGACGGATTATCGCAATCATCCAACAAATTTCAGGTCGGCCCCAGCGCACTGACCTGGGAAAATGGCAAGCTTGTCATAGATATCGATGAGGTTACCGTCCCCTTCCCGTCGCGGTTAAAGGGTAAAGTCACCTTGAGCCCTCGCAGTATCACCGACGCCAAAGTGAATTTGGATGCTGATGCTCGACACCATTGGTGGCCCATCGCCCCGCTTTGCGACGTCGAAGTCGCATTTTCTGCCCCCAATCGTTCATGGTCGGGAACCGGATACTTCGATTCCAACTGGGGTGAAGAACCATTGGAAAGCGGGTTCAAGTATTGGGATTGGTCGCGGGCCGACTTGTCAGAAGATCGTTCCATCGTGCTGTACGACGTGACACGGCGTGACGGGACACCTTTTTCATTGGCACGTCTTTTTGACGCCCATGGGAATGTCATAGACATCGATGCACCAGAAACGATGCCGCTGCCAAAAAATCTATGGCGTGTCTCGCGGGCCACACAGTCAGAACTGCACGCACCGCCAAAGATAATCTCTACCCTAGAAGACGCGCCATTTTATGCGCGCAGCATGGTCGAAAGCACTTTGCTGGGCGAGCGTGTGACAGCCATGCATGAAAGCCTTGATCTGGATCGGTTTTCTTCGAAATGGGTTCAGGTTTTGTTGCCGTTTAAAATGCCACGGCGTCGGCGCTAGTCTTGCTTATTTTTCCAGCGCGCGCGATCTTTTTCGTCTGACTTTTCGCCGGTCTTGTATTTTTTCAGGTCGCGGAATTGCCACCAGGCGAAGAGCAACACGCCACCAAACACCAATAAAATTTCAATCAGTGCGTACTGCCCGCCGGACACTTCAGGATTTGCCCGCCGTGCACCTGTCGGTGAAATCAATAATCTGTGCTGCAACGTCTACTGGTGCCTCTTCGTGCAGCAAATGCCCCACGTTTTTCATGTTAATCAGTTCCGCATTCGGCACCAACTTGGCGATCTGCGGACCATCGCTGGCAGGTATCATCGTATCTGCCTCGCCGGTCAAAATTAACAACGGTGTCGTCAAATTAGAGAGCGCCTTGTTCAACCCGCGCAAATTCCAGTTCGCCATCATGCCGAGCGCGGCCGATACATGCCGCCGATTGCGCGCCAAGATGGCGTATTGATCATATGTCTCTGCGGTAAGTTTCGAGCCGGTGCGGTCAATCAACTCTTTGACGATGGCGGGATTACGCGAGCGCCAGGCAAAAATCCTCGCGGAAAACGGATTCCCCGCCATCAACTTCGCCAGCAATGAAAATAAACCATTATTCGGTCCTCCGATCGGCATAAACGCACCGGCAATACTGATCAGACCTCGCGGCTCGATCATATGCCCCAGAGTCATATGCGCTGCAATCGCAGCCCCCGCCGAATGCCCCACTACAAAGTCTGGGGTAATCTTTAAGGTTTCACACAATCGCTCAAGCAGTCTCGACATCCCCTCCAGCGACAGTTGCGCCGTGGATGGACGTTCGCTAAAGCCGTGCCCTGGTAAATCCAAAGCGATGACATGAAACTGTTTGCTCAGTTCGGGAATAATCGGCCCCCAAGAATGGGTGGACGCACCTGTCCCATGGAGCAACAACATCATCGGCGCATGTTCATCCTCGTGATCGAAACGCTGCACATGCCATAGCAAGCTCCCAGCGGAAATGAAGCTGCTGGCATCTGTGTTCGGCCAGTCGGCAGCGATCGCTTCAAATTCTGTCTTTGCCGTCATATCTGCACGCGTTCCGCAACGGCGACATTCACCGTGTCTGCGACGCGCTTTGCATCAGCGCGCGGTAATGGAATGTACAATGCGCCCATCTCATCGGCGACGTCCTTGGATTGCGGGTGTGGGCGCTTCGCGGTATCGATCAAAATGGACGATACACCTGTTGCGCGGATCATACGGGCCGCGCTTGCCGCATCCACTGCCGCTTGTGAACGGCCACCCTGCCCGTCGCGTCCGACATTCGCACCACCATCGGTCATGACAACAATCACTGGTGTCCGACCCTTGCTTTTAACCCCTTCGGCCAATGCCAACGCCGAATCCAATCCCGATGCTAATGGTGTACCACCGCCACCAGGCAGCCCTGCGAGCTCTTTTTTGGCCCGCAACAAAGAACGCGTGGGCGGTAAGATCATTTCGGCAGAGGTTCCCCGAAATGCAATCAACGAGACTTCATCCCGGCGCACGTAACAATCCGCCAACAGCAATTCGACGGCTCCTTTGATTTCAGCCAATCGGTTGAGCGCAGAAGACCCCGACGCATCGACGACAAATATGGTGGTGGTCTCGGTTTTATTCTTGTAGCGGTTGAAGCGAAAATCCTCAGCCAGCACTTTAAGGTTGCCAGCCGCCGGGTCACCACCACGCAAACGCTGCCAAGGGGCCGATGCGCGCAATGTCTCTAGGATATTCATGCGTTGGCCATGGATTCTGGCACCACGGCGCGTTCCGGCAGGTCGTCCACGAGTCTTGGATACTTGGGTTGCGCCTGCTCGTCCGTCTCGGCCGCCGCGGATCGCACCCGCATTCGAACTGCGTAGGTGCGCCAACACATCATCAGGCATCGCGGCCACGATGGCTTCTAGGACAACATCCTCTAGCGGCTTATCAATGTCACTCAGGTCTTTCGATGGGTCATCAGGTTCATCATTTTCCTGATCGCTCTGCTCTGGCTCCGGCGGAGTGGCATCTTGCGGCTCCTCTTCCTGGGGGGCGCTGGGCCACATCGTGGCCTTCGGGGCCAGAACCAATCTGGCAGCAACAATGATATCATCTGGCTCGACAATATCGCGTGACGCCAAAGCTGCATGCGCGCGCGCAATCACGCTGGCATGAATCACCGGGCGCAACGAATGAATTCCCATACTCAGCGCAATAGAAGACAGGGCCTCAAGCTCTTCATCGTTGATCGATGCGTTCTCCATCCGCCGGATGGCATCTGCGACGTCGCCAGGATCACCCAAGCCAGACACCATGTCATGGATCGAGATCCCCTCTAGATCAATGGTCAGCGCCAATCGATCCAGCAACATCGAAGGTGGGCATTCATCAGGCTCGGCTGCTTCGTCAATGGCGATGATCGCCAGTCTGGACGCGGCAGTGTCTGACACCCCATCGCGTTCGATCACGATTTGCTGCGTGTCCAAGGCGCGGGCCAAATTGGAAACGGTTTCTTCGTTCATCCGTTCCGCCATCGGGGCAACCAGCACGCCACCATCGGCACGGGCGAGCACGCCTTGCTCAAAAATAGGTCGGCCTTGGCTAAGTGTCGCGGCCAAATCAATGCCGCCCAAAAGACGGTCCGCTGTAATCCCCAGGGGTAAACGGTAGAATGTAATATTTTCGGGTACTAAATCCCGCACCAAATCTAACCAGGCATTGCGAACCGGCCCCGGTCGTGCGCGCACATGAATACCGCCGATATCATTCGATGCCACAGCGAACAATGACGCCGAGAGCATGGCATCGTCCCAGCGCCCCGCGCCAAGGTCTGCCCCTACTCCATCAACCGCACCATCGCCTGCGCCGTCCATGCAGTTAACCCAAAATCTCTTGGGCTGCACGCTCGACACGGATGGCAGATCCCGCGTCATCCAGCGGGTCGCGACGCAATCGATGTCTTAAAGCGACGGGGGCCGCAGTATATAAATGTTTCTTGGTCACATCGGATGCACCGGCCAACGCCGCAATGGCGCGCGCAGTCCTGATCATTGTTAATTCGCCACGCAGCCCATCCGTGCCCAATGCGATGCATAGCGCGGAAATCATCTCCAACATCTCATCGGACAGTTCCACCGCGCCAAGCGCATTTTGCGCCTTGGTAATTTTGCCACGCAGCGCCCCATCTTTGCGCTTCCATGCCTGTACAAACGCGCTTGGGTCCCGATCAAATTCATCTCGCCGACGCATGATCTCGATGCGTTGTTTGGGTTCTTTGGGCGTCGATACATCAACCGACAAACCAAAGCGGTCCAACAACTGGGGCCGCAGTTCCCCCTCTTCTGGGTTGCCACTGCCCACCAAGACAAAGCGGGCATTGTGGCGAATGGATAAGCCTTCGCGTTCGACGATGTTCTCGCCCGACGCCGCTACATCAAGCAACAAGTCAACCAAGTGATCCTCAAGCAAGTTCACTTCGTCGATATATAAAAACCCGCGGTTCGCTTGAGCGAGCAATCCAGGCTCGAACACCTTTTCACCATGTGCCAAGGCGCGCTCGATATCCAATGCACCGACGACGCGATCTTCGGTTGCGCCCAATGGCAGATCGACCACAGGAACCGAGACCTTTTTCGCTTTGCCGGGTTCACGATCCGGCGCATTACAATCCGGGCAGGTGGGCGATACATTTTCTGGGTCGCAGTTGTAGCGGCAATTCCCGACGACATTCATTGTTGGTAAAAGTGATGCCAGGGCACGCACTCCCGTTGATTTGCCTGTGCCGCGATCACCAAATACCAGCACTCCGCCGATGCCAGGATCACAGGCAGCGATCATAAGTGCCAACTTCATCTCGTCTTGCCCGACAATCGCCGAGAATGGATAGCTTACTCGCATGTAGATCTCGTCTCCGATGTAACTCTAAGCAGACAGTTGATCTGTCCGTGATTCGTTACTGGAGACGATACCGCGCTTAATTCGCTTTAGAAAGTGATGGTGTGTTCATTCGCAATACAACGAAGTTTAAATACGCTGCGAAGCTCGCCCAAACCAAATAAGGCAGCATGATATAGGCTGCGGTCGAATTGATGGGATGGAACGTGACGATGATCCCGACCAGCGTTGCCCAAAGGAAAACGATCTCGTAAAGCGCCCAGTCCATGCGCTTCAACCCGAAGAAAAGCGCCGACCATAAAAAGTTGAACACCAAATGCGCGCCATAAATCGCCAACGGCAACGTCGCCATGCCGGGTTCTGCATCGCGCCAGATCATCCAACCGGATACCGCCATAATGATGTAAAGTGGCGTCCAGACGACCGGGAATAACCAATTCGGCGGCTGCCAGCTTGGCTTTTTCAGGTTTTCGTACCACTCGTCAGGCTTAAAAAACGCCCCAGAACATGCTGCCGCAAAATTGGCACCAGCGAAAATTGCGATAGGCAAGAGATCAGATATATCCATATCTGCGTATATATAACATAAACGCAGAAAAAACGATTTAGTTTTGTATTTTAAGGATGATGAACGATGTGGGCAAAATACTGGAAACGGCTGGCAATTGGCCTTGTTTTGGTTGCAGTGGTCACAGGCTGCGCCGTGATTGGTTTCACATCCACTCTGGAAGAGCCGAAGTACACGATAATTGATCGGTTGCCGGGTGGCGTGGAAATTCGCCAATACGATGCCCGCACCTTTGCCAGTAGCCGGGTCGAGGGCACCGGGATGGAAGCCCGCCGTCAGGGTTTCCGGTTGTTATTTAACTACATCACCGGAGACAACGCCGGCGAAGAAGAAATCAGCATGACCATTCCTGTCGCGACCGAAATCGAAGACAAAGAGCACGTGATGCAATTTTTCCTGCCATCGAAATATGATGAAGGTTCAGCCCCCGCGCCAAAGAATCCAAATGTCAGCATCGGCACCATCGCACCACGCATCGAGGCTGCATTGGAATATACCGGATCGCAGTCCGTTCAACGTGCCGAGCAGCATGCCATTTTGATGAAAGCTGATCTGGATGATTCAAACTGGCAGATGAAGGGCGACATCAGATCGATGTTCTACAATCCACCGTTCTCGGTGCCATTTCTGCGCCGCAACGAGGTTGTCGTCGAGGTAGCGCCGAAATAGGCCTAACCCAACTGATCCAGAACATCCGATAACGAAGACACCGTGCGATCAACGTTATGCAGCTTATCCAGGCCAAATAAGCCGATCCGGAAGCTTTTGAAATCATCGGGCTCGTCGCACATCAACGGCACGCCCGCCGCGATCTGCATGCCGAGCGCGGCGAACTTCTTACCCGTTTGCATGTCGGGATCGTCGGTGTAACTGACAACAACACTTGGGGCTTGGAAATCTTCGGCGGCGACACTCCGGAACCCTTTTGAGACCAGCAACGCCCTAACCTTAGTGCCCAAATCCCATTGCTCGGCACAGACCTTATCAAACCCGTATTCCTCGGTTTCCTTCATGGTCGCGTGGAATGCACGCAACGCATCTGTCGGCATGGTCGCATGATAAGCATGCGCACCGCCCTCATACGCTTCCATGATCTGCAGCCATTTTTTTAAATCACAGGCAAAGCTGGAACTGGACGTCCCGTCGATCCGTTCACGCGCTTCGGCACTCATCATCACCAGACCGCCACAGGGAGACGAGCTCCATCCTTTTTGTGGTGCACTGATCAGGATATCGACACCGTTTTGTTGCATGTCCACCCATACCGTACCGGATGCGATGCAATCCAATACGAACAGACCACCGACGGCATGGGTCGCTGCGGCCATCGCGCGAATATAATCGTCAGGCAAGATAATCCCGGCCGAGGTTTCAACGTGCGCCGCGAAGACCATGTCGGGTTTGCCGCTTTCGATGGCGGCCACAACTTCATCGATGGGCGGCGGAGTAAACGCGGCTTGATTTCCCTGCTCGACCAACCGGGCTTTCAGGACCGTTTCTTCAGACGGAATACCACCAGCTTCGAATATCTGCGTCCAACGGTAGCTAAACCAACCATTGCGCACCACCAGGCATTTTTTGTTGGTTGCGAACTGGCGGGCCACAGCCTCCATCCCATACGTGCCGCCGCCTGGGATAATAGCCGTCGAATGGGCGTTGTAGACTTTCTTCAACGTCGACGAAATATCCCGCATGACGTCCTGAAACGACGCTGACATGTGGTTGAGAGAGCGGTCGGTAAAGACCACGGAATACTCAAGAAGCCCGTCTGGATCGACACTGGAAATCGGATTGGCCATTTTTTTCCTCCCAAAACAGACCCTATAAACACCAGAGAATACCGTCGCCGTAAATACCAGTTTTGGTGTTTTGATCGGGATTTCTGCAATTTATCAGAAAGCGAATGCACTCGGCTTAATATATACTGAGAGCGCTGTATCGACATAAGATGAAAACCGCAGACTAATACCACAGACTAATAACGAACCAATAGAACGAGATTTTGAACATGCGTACATTGAAGCTATCTCAGGGTGGACAAGTCCCCGTGCTGGGCCTCGGCACTTGGTACATGGGTGAACGAGACTCTGAATTTGATCACGAAGTGGCCGCCGTCCGATATGCGATGGAGCGCGGTATTCGCCTGATCGATACCGCAGAAATGTACGGCAGCGGTGGCGCCGAGGAAGTCGTGGGCGAGGCCATCAACAGTGGCGATGCGTCGCCCCGCAACGATCTTTTTATCGTATCAAAGGTCTTACCCAGCAATGCCCATTATGATGGCGTGATCCGCGCGTGCGAGGATAGCCTGCGGCGTATGCGCACGGATTACATTGATCTTTATCTGCTGCATTGGCGGGGCTCTGCACCGTTTGCCGAGACCATCGACGCGTTTCAAACGCTTCAACAATCCGGAAAGATCAAAACCTTTGGGGTGTCCAATTTTGATTCTGCTGATCTAAAAGAATGGTGCGATACCAAAGGGGGCGACGCGCTGGTCTGCAATCAAATCTTGTACAACCTCAGCCGACGCGGGCCGGAATGGGATGTGATCCCGAGTTGCACCGAACGAAGTGTGCCGGTCATGGCGTATTCCCCATTGGAACAAGGACGATTGATGGGTGATCCGGCCCTGACCCAATTGGCCGAGAAGCATGGCGTCACTGACCTACAAATCGCGTTGGCCTGGGTCTTGGCCCAGGACAATGTCATCGCCATTCCAAAATCCGTGCAGCCCAAGCATATTGATCAAAACATCGCGGCACCCGATATCAAACTCGACGCCGATGACATGGCAACATTGGATGTTGCATTCCCGCCACCCAACGGCCCGTCATACCTTGAGATGATATAAAGTGGCTTACGAGGCCTGATTTTTCGTCGAGATCACTTCGGCCAACAAACATAGCATTTCATACATCAATGTTGCGCCAACCAGTGACGTGTTGCCAATGGGATCATAAGGTGGCGCCACTTCAACCACGTCCGCGCCAATCAGGTTGAGCGCACGCAATCCCCGCAAAAATTTCTGCGCTTCGATGGTCGTGATTCCGCCAATTTCCGGCGTGCCCGTGCCCGGCGCGTACACAGGATCAAGGCCATCCACATCGAACGTTAAATATGTCGGCGCATCACCGACCACACGGCGGGCTTCAGCGATAACGGCGTCGACGCCCATTTCGGTAAATTCTTCCATGAAGATCACGCGCATTCCCTGATCGAGCGAGTAATCCCATCCCTCTGACGTATTTTGCGCACCGCGAATACCGATTTGCACCGTGCGTTTGGCGTCAATCAACCCGTCTTCGTGGGCACGACGAAATGGCGTTCCGTGCATGAACTTGGAACCTTGGAACTCGTCCCAGGTATCGGTGTGCGCATCGATGTGAATCAGCCCCACGGGCCCGTCCTTGGCGATGGCTTTCAAAATGGGGTACGTGACCGAATGATCCCCGCCCGCACTTAATGGGACGACCCCCGCCTGATGAACCCTGGTATAAAACGCTTCGATATCGCGAACCACGGCCTCGTGATCAAACAACGCCTCAAACGTGACATCGCCAATGTCGGCGATCTTACAAAGTTCGTACGGATCAATCTTCGAGACGTGGTGCGTGGCACGCATCAGACTCGATTGATCGCGAATTTCTCGTGGACCATGGCGTGCGCCAGCGCGGTTGGTGACCGCCCCGTCGTAAGGCACCCCGATCAATGCGATATCCAGCCCTTCTGGCTCTGGCTGATAAGGGACACGCATAAAGGTCGGAAGCCCCATGTAACGCGGGGCCATCATCTGGTCTTTATCTGTCGCCATAAATCATCTCTTCTTTCAATTAGCCCCCATGCCGCGCGATGCTCCGAGCCTCAATTGTTGTAGTGCCAAGTTACCATCGTCGATGGATTACCACTCTGCCCTTCTGAGAAGCCGACATCGATTAAGTCAATTATGATATCGCCGTCTTTTTCTGCTTGTTTGATGACATCAGCAAAATTCTGATTCCAGTTTTTCTCTTTCATCATCTTTGCATGAGTATCATATTTTTGATCGCCTACTTCGAACTGAAACCCAACCGGTTCTATATGAATTCCGCGCACTTTGGGTGCAGCCCGCGACAAAGTTTTGAAATAATCAGATGGTAATTCTGGGACTTGCTCAATCGAATGCACTGTAAGAATAAGCGGGTTCATAGCTTGTCTCAAAAATGAGAGATCAAGGTCTTTGTGATCAATGTGAAAAAGCTCCAACTGCGGGGCATTCTTACACTTTAGGAACTCAGCGCATAAATTGCGGCCCGTATTTGTGTACTCTGCCATAAATAATTTTATGCCGCGCTCCGCGAGTGTTTTTCCAGTACTGTCTGAAGATGCTCTATCTAATCGAATGAAGTTACCGCCATAGCCTGCGCCGAGTTCGGCGATCGCATCTGTGTCATCATTTATTTGGTTTAATACGGCCTCCGTTTGCTTTCTATGCGCCTCTTCAGCCGCCAAAAACGCGTTGTTCGCTTTTTCAGATTCAATCGGAATTAGAGATACTTCACCGGTATAATAGTCTCTAGGCGGTTCGTTCTCAGCCTTTGGTAGTGTTTCGGCATGAGCTTCCCAAAGATAGCACCTGTCCATACGACGAAAATCTGTCAGCACATCCTGCACATCATCCAAATTGGAGAAATTTTGCTTGAAGTACTGTAACCGAGCATTCCAAACGATCTCGTAGAAATTCTCGCTCGTATATTCAAATATGCGCACTTCTTGGGTCATCAAAACATCCAATTCATTCCGGGTTTTCCAGATCGTGCATCAAATACCAATCAATAAAGGGTAATTTGAAACGTGACTGCCTCCCCGAACAACGCTGAGCTGTTTCAGGCACTGCTAGGGCCAAGCGCCAAATATCCGAGCACAAGCTAAGGTCAGACTCAAGCGAACATAAAACAATTCAATTGTGGAGTGAAAAATGGTGCCCAGGGGCAGACTTGAACTGCCGACACCCGCATTTTCAGTGCGATGCTCTACCAGCTGAGCTACCTGGGCACACTATCGCGAGAACCGCGAACGAATGGGTGTATAGAGGATAAGATAGGGGCTGTCCAGCGCCCGAACAGACGATTTTTCAGAAGTTTATCCGTGACGTTCATCGTCATCCAGCGCGGCATAATCCTCATCGCCAGGGGCCTCGTCCGTCGGCACCCGGTAATCCCCATCCAGCCACTTCGCCAGATCAAGATCAGAGCATCTTTTTGAGCAAAATGGCCGCATATCCATGGTCGCTGATTTGCCGCAAATGGGGCATTTGTTGCCTTTGAGGGGAATGACTTTGGCTGTTTGCTTGTCAGACATGTCGCATTTCCTTGGTCGATACGTGGCGATATTCAGGTCACGGTATACTTAACATTGCCAGACTCTGGCGATGTTTCAAGTTGGATGAGAAAGCCCAATTCAGACTCTAATGCTTTTTTGGCATCTTTAAGCGGGCCTTTTAAGGCCGCGATCACATCATGTGACCCTGTGATGGTTGCTGATGTGCCACGACGTTTTCTGATGTCGTTCAGTGCCTCCAGCGCTTGTGTGAAAGGCGATGGCATTAATTGTGTTTGCATAAACGTCTCGGGGATCGATGCCGATATCTGGCGACGCGCGATCTCGACAATACCAAAACCGCTCATCTTTGACGTGTCCGCCTGTGCCGGATCGTCGGCCAATGCTTCACGCAGGGCCGATACGATTTTCTCGTTGTCCGACTTAGCGCTCATTTTTAAAAAATCGACAGCAATCAACCCGCCAATATTTCGAAGCCTGAGCGCCCGCGCGATGGCTTCCACCGCTTCCATGTTTATTTGCAGTCCGCTTCGTTCTGCATTGCCTTCCATCCCCTGCCCGACGTTCACGTCAATAGTCGTCATGGCGCTCGTGGTTTCAATGATGATCATGCCGCCATTGGGGAGCTTCACGACTGGAGATAATTGGGCGTCGAAAACGTCTGCAATCCCCATCTCGTCAAAGGATTGCCCGTTATGCAGCACAACGATCTTCGGAACATCACCCAGAATATGAGCGCGCACGTCAGCCGCGACCCGTGCATCATCGACAATCACTCGCGTGGTATCAGGGCCAGACCAATCACGGACCGCGCGCACGGCCAAGTTCGGCGGCTCAAACACTATCGATGGGCATTTGAGATTATCCGGAATGTCGAGCGGTTCGACCTTGGTCGTCAACCGGGCCCCCTTGTCCGATTGGGTATCCCGATCAACGCGGACCAAGATCGCCGCCCCTTCGACAATCTCGGTACCCAGACTGTCCTGACGACGATCACCGTTTTTCTTGATCCGATGCAGGTTCAAGAAAGCATCTCGCTCAACGCCAATATCAACAAAGGCGGCCCCAACTTCATCGCGAACCGCAAGGACTCGGCCAAGGTAAATTCCGCCGACCAAGCTTCGATCATGGGTTCTCTCAACCCGAAACTCTATGACGTCGCCTTTGGCATCGATGGCTGCTGCCCGCACCTCGCCCGGCCGGTATTCAATGGCAATGGTTCTGATAGAAGTCATCACCTAAACGCGATATCCAACGCCCGTCAGCATGTTCACGGCATCGCTGAGAGATAGCCCCACCACGTTGCTATACGAACCACTGATCCAGGGCACAAAGGCGCCTGCGCGCCCCTGAATCGCATAACCGCCTGCCTTGCCCTGCCATTCGCCGCTGGCGATGTAGGCATCGATATCGTGTGGCGTTAGGCGTTTGAATTTCACCTTTGTCACGATTGTTTGCAGTTGTATGTCGCCATTTGGTGAAATGACACAAACCCCACCGATAACACTGTGGCGGCGACCGGATAGTTTCGTCAGAAATAACCTTGCCTCGGCCTCATCGACCGGTTTTTCCAAAACCCGGCGGCCCAGGGCCACAACCGTATCGGCGGCCAGCACGAATGCATCCGGATATAGCTCGGCAACCGCGGCAGCCTTAGTGTGTGATAATCGCGCGGCAAGATCCCGCGGACGTTCTTGGGAGAGCGGTGTTTCGTCAATGTCAGCCGGAACGATCGCGTCAGGCGTGATTCCGACTTGCGCTAACAGGTCTTTACGGCGCGGCGAAGCAGACGCAAGCACCAGTCGTGTGCCTGCGGGTGTGGGTTCAACCATCGACGAACGCGTCCGCGTCCGACTATTTAAAGCGGAATGTGATACGACCCTTCGTCAGATCGTAAGGAGTCATCTCAACGTTGACCCGGTCCCCTGCCAACACGCGAATACGGTGCTTACGCATTTTGCCCGCAGTGTGGGCGAGAATCTCATGATCATTATCAAGCTTCACACGGAACATTGCGTTCGGAAGCAATTCCAAAACGGTGCCGCTAAACTCTAGTAGGTCTTCTTTAGCCATTATAATCCAAATCTATTGACCAATTTCGGCCAGACCATGCCCATATCGGCGCGATTGGTCAAGATTTCAATGACATACGCGTGATAATACTGGCGAAAACAGTTCCAAAAATCACGTATCTGCGACACTTTGAAGCGGAAAGCGCGCTTTAATGCGCGCCATCAACTGATCGCGGACCGCACGGTACGCTTCCAGCTTGGTTTCCCTGTCTTCAGATTCGACCAGCGATGGGTCCATCGTATTCCAAAATTCGATCTCGCATGCCATTACCCGCGTCAATTCGACGGAGCGGTGTTGCGCTTCTGGGGACAGCGTGATGACCAAATCAAAATAGTCATCTTCCAAGTCATCAAAGGTCTTGGCGTTGTGTCGCGAGATATCGATCCCGATCTCGTCCATCACGGCGATCACAAATCCATCCACTTCAGTAGACCGCACACCTGCCGAGTCGACGTAAACTTGATGGCCGTGGAGGAATTTCATGATTGATTCCGCCATCGGTGATCGCACTGAATTCATGGTGCAAGAAAACAGCACTGCGGATGGCAAATCACTCATTTACGGGTTAGGCCCGAATATGCAGCACACAGACCAGCGTAAACAGTCGCCGCGCCGTGTTGGTATCAAGCACCACTTTTTCCGATAGCTGCTCTTTTAGCAGATCACCACCCTCGTTATGTAGGCCCCGGCGCCCCATATCGATGGCTTCGATCTGTGATGGCGACGCTGTTTTGATCGCCTCGTAGTAACTGTCACAAATCATAAAGTAGTCTTTGACGATCCGACGGAACGCGCCGACGGGCAAACCGAACTGTGTCAGTTTCTTGTCTGCGATGGAGCGGACATCAAAGTTCAACCGATTGTCAGTAATGGACAGCAACACACTATAAGGGCCCGGCTCAACACCCGCAGGATCGAAGCAATTGTCTTCTAATAGATCAAAGATCGCGACTTTGCGTTCGTGATCAACCTGTGGACTGTGGCGGACGACAGACTGTTCGTCCAATTGGATATGGGCGATGTGCTGTGTGTCGTCCATGACGGATTATCCCGTTGGTATATTCAAACGAATGGCGACAGATAATGCGTGCGCACCCAAACCTTCGGCATCGGCCAATGTCTTTGCCGCCGGTCCGATCTGGCGCAATCCTTCCGCATCGCAGCGGATCATGGACGTGCGCTTCATGAAATCAAGAACACCCAAACCGCTTGAGAACCGGGCCGAACGTGCTGTCGGCAAAACATGGTTGGGGCCTGCGACATAATCACCGATGGCTTCGGGTGCATACCGGCCCATAAAGATTGCACCAGCATTGTTGATCCGGAGCGCCATTTCCTCGGCGTTGTCCGTCGCAATCTCCAAATGTTCGGGCGCGATACGGTCCACGATTTCAATGCAGTCGTTGATGTCAGGGACCATGATCACCGCACCGAACGCATTCCAGCTTTGCCGTGCGATTTCTGTGCGGGGCAAGGTCTGCAAATGTGCATCCACCGCCTCAACCACGGCATCTGCAAACGCTGCATCATCGGCGACCAGAATGGCTTGCGCGGCGGTGTCGTGTTCGGCCTGACTGAGGAGATCAGCCGCAATCCATGAGGGGTCATTTTGATTATCTGCAATCACCAGAATTTCTGAGGGCCCTGCGATCATATCAATGCCGACAGTCCCAAAGACTTCGCGTTTTGCCGCCGCAACGTATGCATTACCAGGGCCGACGATCTTATCGACGGCGCGGATCGTGACTGTCCCATAGGCCAGTGCGCCCACTGCCTGTGCGCCGCCAACGCGATACACCTCGTCCACGCCTGCCAATTCTGCGGCGGCCATGACCAATGGATTGATTACGCCATCAGGGGTCGGCACGACCATGACCAAGCGCTGAACCCCTGCCACCTTAGCCGGGATCGCGTTCATCAAAACAGATGACGGATAGGCCGCAGTGCCACCAGGCACATACAATCCAGCAGCCCCCACCGCAGACCAGCGATACCCCAAGCTGACGCCCGCATCATCGACATAGCTTAAATCATCGGGGCGCTGACGTTCGTGAAAATCGCGAATGCGGTCATGTGCAACCTGCAAAGCTGCCAAGGTATCTTCGTCGCATTGCCCACGATACGTGGCGATTTCATCGGGCATAATCCGCAGCGTTTCGGGTGTCAGATCAAAACGGTCAAATTTTGATGTGTATTCGACCAGTGCCACATCACCGCGTGTACGCACGTCGGCCAGAATGGCTTTCACCGCATCAACGACATCGGCCTCTGTCTCGCGCTTTTCACCCAAGAACGCTGTGAAGGCTCGCTCAAAATCTGATTGATTGGCGTCAAGCCGCAACGGCATCGGTCGCCTCCCGGAATTTCTCGACCCAGCCGCCAATCTCATCGGCGCGGGTTTTCCATGCGGCGCGGTTAACGCACAGCCGCGACGTAATTTCGCAAATTGTTTCCATCTCAACCAAGCCATTCGCTTTGAGCGTGCTGCCCGTGGAAACCAAATCAACAATGCGCCGACACAAGCCCAGCACCGGCGCCAATTCCATTGCCCCATTCAGCTTGATGCATTCCGCCTGCACCCCGCGGGCTGCGAAGTGCGTTTTTGTGATCGCTGGATACTTTGTCGCCACACGAACAGACGACCAAGTGCGCGGGTCATCTTCTTCTGCCAAATCAACCGGCTGGGCCACCGACAAGCGGCAGTGCCCCACGTCGAGATCAAGCGGCGCATATAATTCTGGGTAATCAAATTCCATCAGCACATCATTTCCGACGACGCCCAAATGCGCCGCCCCAAATGCGACAAAAGTTGCAACGTCAAAGGAGCGTACGCGGATGATATCGACTTCAGGCCGATTTGTGGTGAAGCGGAGTTGCCGCGCATCAGGGTCGTCGAATGCCGCCTCCGGCTCGATCCCGGCGCTACGCACCAAAGGCATCACTTCTTTTAAAATCCGTCCCTTTGGTAGGGCCAAAACAATTTTTTCATTTGCCGACACAATTAACGTCCTCTCGGTGAGTATAACTTCACCGTTTCCAACCATATTTGCGCCCTTATTAGAGCGTTTCTGCCCGTAAAACCAGATATGTTCTGGTATTTAGCGGGATCAAATGTCGTCTGGAGATTTTGGACGGCAGGCCCGTTTTATTCGCTGTCTCGGATGATTTTGGCACCACAGGCCGCCAGCTTGGCTTCAATCCGCTCATACCCACGGTCCAAGTGATAGACCCGGTTTACAATCGTCTCCCCTTCGGCGGCGAGCCCCGCCAGAATGAGTGAAACAGAGGCCCGTAAATCGGTGGCCATGACCGGTGCCCCTGAGAGAGACTTAACGCCGCGGACAATCGCTGATGATCCGTGGACATTAATGTCAGCGCCCATCCGCAAAAGCTCCGGCACATGCATGAAACGGTTTTCAAAAATGGATTCGGTAATCATCGACGCGCCATCGGCCAAACACATCAGTGTCATGAACTGGGCTTGCATATCGGTTGGAAAACCGGGAAACGGCTCCGTCATCAGATCTACACCCTTGAAGCCACCATTCATACGCGACACACGAATGCCGGAGTCTTGCTCGACCACATCAACGCCGGCACGCGCGAGGGTGCTGAACACAGCTTCGTTCGTCGACATTTCCGCGCCGGTCAGCAGCACATCTCCGCCCGTGATAGCCCCCGCGACGGCATAGGTGCCCGTCTCAATCCGATCAGGTACAATCCGATGCGCCGCCCCGTTCAGCGATTCCACGCCGACGATCCGCAGCGTGTCTGTCCCAATCCCAGAAATCTCTGCCCCCATAGCCTGCAGGCAATGCGCCAGATCAGAGACTTCGGGTTCGCGCGCCGCATTGGCGATCACCGTTTCACCATCAGCCAATGCGGCGGCCATCAGGATGTTCTCTGTACCACCGACGGTCACGGTTGGGAAAATAATGTGCGTGCCTTTTAGGCGGCCATCGACGCGCGCATCGATGTACCCGCCCGCTAATTCGATCACTGCGCCCATTTGCTCTAAAGCGGTTAAATGCAAATCAACCGGACGGGTACCAATCGCACAGCCACCGGGCAAACTGACGCGGGCATGACCAAAACGCGCCAGCAACGGCCCCAACACCAGGACCGAGGCGCGCATTTTACGCACGATGTCATAAGGCGCTGTGGTCTCAGAAACGCTGCCAGCATTGATCACGGCACTATTGTTTTCGCCGTCCAGTTCAACCCCTGCGCCCAGTTCAGATAACAGATTCCCCATGGCCTTGATATCTGCGACGTTGGGGAGATTGCTGAGTTCCAGTTCTTGTTCTGTCAGCAGAGCAGATGCCATGACCGGCAATGCCGCATTTTTTGCGCCGCCAATAGCGATTTCACCATGAAGCGGTGTGCCGCCGGTAATCGTAATTCGATCCATTATGTCCTCTAGTGTTTGGAGGTATCTAGGTGGGGTTCATAGAAACACGAACGACGCCGTGCAAGGCTGATCATCTGTTTGCCACCGGGATATGGCATTTTTAGGGCAACTTAGGTTCAGTAACAGGGCGAACGCCACTATTTTTTGTCGATGGTTTCTTTTCTGTCACGAAGTTGCTGACGCCGCTTTTTCAAATTCTCACGGAGTGCCTTGGCGGAACGCTCTTCGCGCGCGGATCTCTTAGGAGAAGATGTAGGCCTATTTGTCGGATGTGAGCTCTGATCATTTTCGGCCATTTAACGTGTCTCTCTGTACTTGCTTGATGTAAACGCGTGTGGCATGTTCCGGCGCACTTTAAAGGGCTGCCGTGGCTCAGGGGTAGAGCACCCCCTTGGTAAGGGGGAGGTCGAGAGTTCGAATCTCTCCGGCAGCACCATTTTTCCAATGTATTTCAATATTTTAGATTGCCCATCATGGCAAGTGCTGCACCTAAAATCCAGCTTCAGGCGAGTATTTATTTGGCTTCTATCCGCCTGTGCGCATCAGAATTCCGCCGACTTCTATAAAGTGCACTCCCCTATCGCATGAAATTCATTAATCGGCTATTCTCTTGGCACTATGACTGCCTCTGACGATACCAACACACATTCCGAAGCCTTTTCCGAAGATCAAAATGCAGATCTGTCGTTCGTGCTCGATTGTTTGGATACCATGAGCCTGGGTCTGAGTGTGGCGCGGCTGGTAGATGACGAACTGAATATCGTCTTGTGCAATCAACGCTATATCGAAATTCTTGAATTTCCAGAAGAACTGGCGGTCATGCCCTGCCCGTTCGAGGCCTACATCCGGTACAACGCGGAGCGCGGTGACTACGGCCCTGGAGATCCCGAAGAGCAAACGCAAGTCCGCGTTGAATTGGCGAAACAGTTCAAGCCCCATCAATTCCGCCGCACCCGCCCCAATGGCCAAGTGATTGAGGTAACGGGTAAGCCACTGAGTTCAGGAGATGGGTTCGTGACGACATACATCGACGTCACGTCACAAGTCCGTGCAGAAGACTATAACGAGATATTACTGACGGCACTCGAAAACGCCGTCACCGGTATTGTTATCTATGGCCCGGATGACCGGCTTGTGTTTGCCAACACGCAGATGAAAAAGACCAACCAAGAACTCACCGATTCTTATGAACCCGGAATCAAGTTTGAGGATCGGATGAGGCTGTTGATCTCATCTGGAGCGATTAGAGGAATCGCGGGGCATGAGGAAGAGTGGCTTGAAGAACGCATGAGGCGCCGAGAAAGCCAACGCGGACCATTCGAAATCCAGCGTAAAGATGGTGGTTGGTTACTGATCAACGATATTGTCCTAGAGACAGGTCACGTGGTCAGTTTGTCCGCTGATATTACAGAGATCAAATCGACCGAAGAGGCCCTCAGGCGTGCTAAAGAAGATGCCGAATTGGCGAACCGCACCAAGACGGAATTCTTGGCCAATATGTCACACGAGCTTCGGACACCATTAAACTCGGTCATCGGGTTTTCAGAGCTGTTGATATCGACAAGCTTTGATCAACTGGGGATGGACCGAGTTACAGAGTACCTGGGCGATATCAATCGTTCGGGTCGGCACTTGCTACGCCTGATTTCCGATATCTTGGATATCTCAAAAATTGAAGTTGGCGAGATGGCCCTGGACGAGGAAATCGTGTCACTTCAAAAAATTGTCGAAGAGTGCATAAAAATGATGGATGAGCGCGCGCGACGGGCCAGTACATCTCTCACCATCGTCAGCGATTGCCCGCCGGTCTGGTTGATGGCAGACGAGACGCGCCCGAAACAGATTCTGCTGAACCTGTTGACCAATGCCATCAAGTTCACCGAGAGCGGCGGCGATGTTTCCGTGGGATGGTGCCTGAAAGAAGACGGGAGCTTGAACCTATGCGTCACGGATACAGGCGAAGGCATGCACCCAGAAAGCATCGAAATCGCGCTTGAACCGTTCGGCCAGGTCGCGACATCCCTGACCCGCGATCATGAAGGGGCCGGCCTGGGCTTGCCGTTATCGCGACGACTTGCCGAACTGCACAATGCATCGCTAAGTATCCAGAGCACACTTGGCGAAGGCACAACCGTGGGAATATTGTTCCCTGCAGATCGCGTCATCGAAAAATCGGCCGTTTCATAAAACATGCTGTCCACAACAATCGGGTGGTCGTCGATATCATGTCACTCTAAAAATGCTGGATGAACAAAACGCAGCATGGCGAGGCGAAAAATGACGGCGATAGCATTTCAAAACAATGAACCTGCATCTTTCACATTGGAAAGCAGCCATTTGTATGGGCGAATTGCTGAGGCCATTGAATTCATCGCGGAAAATCAGGCTGAACAACCTGATCTGGATACCGTTGCCGCGCACATCGGGATGAGTCCCCATCATTTCCAACGAACATTTTCTGATTGGGCAGGCGTCAGCCCAAAGAAATTTTTGAAGGCGATCACGCTGCAAGATGCCAAGGAGCGTTTACGAGAATCCGAGAGTGTCTTGGACGCATCATTTGGTGCCGGTTTGTCTGGCCCCGGCAGACTGCACGATCTGTTTGTGACAACGGACGCCGTTACGCCAGGGGAATACAAGTCCAGGGGTGCGGGCATGACATTTACCTACGGCATCCATCCCTCACCCTTTGGGCCATGCTTGATCGTGTTGAACGCGCGCGGTCTGACCGGGTTATCGTTTGTTGATAGCACCGAACAAGATGCCATCGACTATCAAAAAGAGCATTGGGAAAAGGCAACTTGGGTCAGGGATGAAACGATAACCGAGCCGTTTATCCAACAGGTATTTCAAGCGAACACCAAAGGGCAGACTAAAAACTTAAAAGTTCTGCTTCGGGGATCTCCATTTCGAATCAAAATTTGGGAAGCGCTATTGCGGTTGCCCAGCGGGACCGTCACGTCATACGGCGATCTGGCCGAGCGATTGGACCGCCCCGGTGCCGCCCGCGCAGTCGCCGGGGCCATTGCCAATAATCGTATTGGTCTTGTCATTCCGTGTCATCGCGTCATCCGAGAAAGCGGCGCATTGGCGGGATACCGTTGGGGTGAAACCAGAAAAGCTGCGATTTTGGGGTTGGAAGCCTCATGGCCGTCATCTTCAAGCCTGGAAAGTCGGGCATAGAATCCCTAGTTTCAGTTCAGACATATTTTTAGGAGATGACCCGATGAGATATCTGCACACCATGGTCCGCGTTACCGATGTCGACGCATCACTGCACTTTTATTGCGACCTGTTAGGACTAAAAGAAACCAAAAGGGTCGACCGCCCGGAACATGGATACATGCTGGTATTCGTTGCAGCCGAAGATAACCCCGATTCAGAAATCGAATTGACCTATAACTACGAGCCCGAGGAATATGACGGTGGTCGTAATTTTGGGCATTTGGCATTTCGGGTCGAAAATGTATACGAAACCTGCCAACGATTGATGGATGGCGGTGTCACGATCAATCGTCCACCGCGTGATGGACGCATGGCGTTCGTTCGATCCCCTGATGGAATCTCGATTGAATTGCTCCAAGAAGGTGATCCATTGCCTGCCGCAGAGCCATGGTCTTCCATGGAAAACACGGGCACTTGGTAGCAAGCTAACTGCGACGTCGGTTGCGGCGTCGCCCTTCGCTGCCCTCGGGTTGTGGCTTGGGCTGGTCAACTGGGCCAAGCACAGCCTCGATCTCTTCGCGGGTGGGTGCGGCTTCGGGTTCGTATCCGTCCAGCGCTTCTTTGATCGCCTTCAAATGAATCGCGGTCGTACCACAACATCCACCGATAATCCGTGCACCTGCACGCCGTGCCAACTTCGCATAAGCCGCCATAATTTCAGGTGAGCCAGAATAAGCGATCTCGCCATCCACATATTCAGGAATACCGCAATTGCCCTTGGCCACAATGATATCTGTGTCTGCGGCAGTTTTCCGCAATCCCAAAACCGTGTCGATCAACGTTGCAGGCCCTACACCGCAGTTGCAGCCATATCCATGCACCCCTGGGGACAAGGAACTGGCGAACGATGCCGCATCTTCTGGCGTGACGCCCATCATGGTGCGCCCATTAGTATCAAACGTCATCGTCCCAACAACGGGTAGCCCGGTCGCAGCGGCACCTGCAACGGCGGCCTGATATTCTTCTTTGGATGAGATGGTCTCAATCCACAACACATCCGCGCCACCCTCTGCCAGGGCGGCGGCTTGTTCGTGAAAGGCTTGTTCAGCATCGACCATGCTCAAGGGGCCGACAGGTTCCATGATCTCGCCGGTGGGGCCCATTGATCCCCCAACGACAACGGGACGCCCCGCATGATCGGCAACCCGGCGCGCCAATTCTGCGGCAGCGCGGTTGATTTCCGTGACCCGGTCTTGATCCCCATGAAGCTTGAGCCGAAGCGCATTTGCGCCAAACGAATTGGTGAGAATGATGTCCGCCCCGGCATCGACAAAACTTTGGTGCACATCCATGACTTTTTCGGGGTTATCGATGTTCCAAAGGTCTGGTGCTTCGCCCGTTTGTAGACCTCGCTGAAACAGGTTTGTCCCCATGGCTCCATCGGCCAGAAGCCAATCCTTTTCGGCCAGCAACACCGAAAGCACATCGCTCATCATCAATTCCCTTTCAGGTTAGATTGCATTGTGGACAGGCTCATTGACCCACGACGCGTTTGGCGACGGCCACGCCCCCCTGATGCCACCCGGCGGGCATGCAATTGGTCTAGTATGGCAATACGTTCGTCATTACTGGCCCCACCCCAAAGAGCGATTTCATCACGAGTTCGGAAACACCCTTTACAGAGGCCCGAATTCGCATCCATTTCGCAGATACTGATGCAGGGGCTTTCTACATGCGTCGCATTTTGCATTCTTCGTCACTCTTAGTCGGTCATCATACTGGTTGTGCAGATAGGGAATACATCAGGTAATTACCATCAGTATCACGCTGGCGAGTAGTTCTGAGCGGCCATTCCAACTTTTTCAAGCATGAAGTCCCATTTTCTGCTCGGAATCCCAGACATATACACACCCGGTAATTGTAGGGGCCTAAAAAGCCAAGCTATAGTTCTAGTCATGAAACCTTTACCTAATGATAAATCGGCGCTTTTAAGCGACGCCGACCCCGCCCCTTTCGAAGTCATTAATCGAGGCGCGGGCGCGCACCTTCTTCTGGTTTGTGACCATGCGAGCAGAGCCGTACCCCAGGCATTGAACAATTTGGGGCTCTCCGATGACACATTCGATCATCACGTGGCTTACGATATTGGCGCCGCGGGTGTAACAAAGGGCTTGTCGGAGCGCCTTGATGCGCAGGCCGTTCTGGCTGGATATTCCAGGCTGGTGATCGATGTGAATCGCCCTCCTGGTCATCCCGATAGCATCATGCCCGAAAATGACCAGATTGAGATCCCCGCAAACAAAAACATGTCCGATGACGATCGCCGTCAACGTGTGCGCGAGGTGTTTGAACCTTACCACGACGCGGTCAATCGCGCCTTGGCGCGTCTGTGGGATCGAGGACCAGCACCAGCGATATTTTCGATCCATAGTTTCAGTCCCCGTTTTGGCGACAAACCCCGACCTTGGGATATCGGGGTGTTGTGGAACCGTGACCCCAGAATTGCGATCCCTTTGATGGAACATTTAGAAAAATTTGATCTTCGTGTCGGCGATAACGAGCCGTATTCCGGGCATGACCTTGCCTATACCATTGATATGCATGGCTCGGCGGCGGGGATTGCCAACTGCGCGATTGAAATCAATCAAGACCAGTTGACGGATCAAAGCGGTATACTCAAGTGGATTGATATACTATCCGAGTGCGTTCTTCCGATTTTGGATATCCCAGGACTCCATCGTATCGAAAGGTTCTGATCACTATGATGACGCCAAGTTTTTCCATCGGAATCGAAGAAGAATACCTGCTCGTTGATCTGGAAACCCGGGGCTTGGCAGCAGATCCACCTCAAGAATTATTTGATGCGTGCGTAGATAAATTAGGCGATCTCGTCGCGCATGAATTCATGCGCTCGCAAATTGAGATCAATACCCGCGTTGCGAAGTCAGTCCCGGAAGCTAACGAAATGCTGGCGGAGCTGCGATCAACAGTCATTGATATTGCAGCAAAATTCGACCTGGCCCCTATTGCTGCTTCAACCCATCCGTTTTCAAGTTGGATGGATCAAGACTTCACCGATCAAGATCGCTACGTGACGATTGCCCAAGACCTACAAGAAGTCGTTCGCCGCCTGTTGATATGTGGCATGCACGTGCACGTAGGTATTGATGACGACGAATTACGCATCGATCTGATGAACCAGGTCAGTTATTTCCTCCCCCACCTGCTGGCACTCAGCACGTCATCCCCATTCTGGCAGGGCCGGAATACGGGGCTTAAGTCTTATCGCATCAGCGTATGGGACGAGATGCCAAGAACGGGGGTGCCAAATTCGTTCGAGAGCTTTGTTGAATACTCACGCCATGTTGATGCATTGGTCGATGCGAAAATTATCGAAGACGGAACGAAAATTTGGTGGGACATTAGACCCAGTGCGCGTTACCCGACATTAGAAGTCCGTATCGCTGACATCTGCACAGACATCCGCGACGCAGTCGCAATTGCAGCACTCTACCAATGCCTGCTTCGGATGTTGTGGCGGCTCAAAACAAATAACCAGCGTTGGCGTCAGTATGCCACTATGTTGATCACAGAAAACAGATGGCGTGCGCAACGTTATGGCTTAGACGAAGGACTTGTCGATTTTGGCAAGGGACAAATTGTCCCATGTGCCGATTTGATCGAAGAGCTTATGGAACTCGTTCGCGAGGACGCTGAAGCTCTGGGATGTCTGGCGGAGCTAGAGCATCTCAAACAGATCGTCGCCCGCGGGACGAGCGCGCATCAGCAGGTTAAATGCTATGACGATGCCATCAGTGCGGGAAAAAGCGAAGATGATGCCTTAAAAGCCGTTGTCGATCATTTGGTGAGCAAGACCAGTGACATCTGACAGTGACAGCTGATTGTCCCTGACCCTCACGACTTCTTTGTCCGAAAATCGATATTGATTGTCATTTTAACGTTATACGGCGCAATGACACTGCGCTAATATCCGGCCATGACTTATCCAAAGCGCAATTTTCTGTTTTTAAACGTGGGCCACTTGCTGGACCATTTCTTCATGTTGATTTTCACCACGGCCGTTTTGACCATGGAAAGCGAGTTTGCTGATTCCTATGGTCGATTGCTGTTGCTAACGACATGGAGCTTCTTTTTCTTTGGCGGTGCCTCCCTGCCCGCCGGATGGCTCGGCGATAAGTGGAGTAAACCCGGCATGATGCTGGTGTTCTTCTTTGGGATTGGTACTGCATCGATCCTCACTGGTTTTTCAGAAACACCATTGCACGTCGAAATCGGCCTCGCACTGGTCGGTGTTTTTGCCGCCATTTATCATCCAGTTGGGTTGGCCATGGTTGTCAGCGATGCGGCCCGCGTGGGTCGTGCACTCGCGATCAACGGGGTATGGGGGAATATGGGCGTTGCGCTTGCAGCTTTGGTGACAGGGGCTATCGCAGAATTATATGGATGGCGCGCGGCGTTTATTCTGCCGGGCGTCATATCGATTGTGATCGGGGCGCTTTATGCCTTTCACCTGATGGCCGAAAACCCAGACGCCACAAGCGCAGCGAAGAAAAAGGCGATGGCTGCCATTCCGGTTGCCGTTCAAAAACGGGCATTCCTGTTTTTGATTATAGCCCCACTTTTAGGTGGCTTAATTTTCAACGCGACAACGATTTCGCTGCCGAAAATTATGGACGAGCGGTTGAACTCTTTATTTGAAGGAACAAGCGAGATCGGCATGATCACCGCGATTGTGTTTGCCTGTGCAGCGTTGGCGCAACTGGTCGTAGGAGAATTGCTGGATCGCTATTCAACGAAGAAAATTTACGTTTTTCTGTTGGTTTCGCAGCTTGCTATGTGCACCTTTGCCATCACGGCGGCAGGTTGGAATTCTGTGTTTATTGCTTTGCCGCTGATGTTGGCGACCTTTGGCATTATCCCTGTTAACGACTGGATCGTCGCACATTTCATTAGTTCCGAGTTCCGGTCACGTGTATATGCCGTAAAATCTGTCCTCGCGTTGGGTATTGGTGCGATAGCGGTACAAGTCACCGGACGCCTGCATGAACAAACAGGTAGTTTTGATGCGTTATTTATCGTTATGGCTGGCTGTGCAGCGACCGTACTGATTGCAGCTTTGTTTTTGATCCCTGCACGCCGCAGCGCAGAGCATGGAACGGCAGCAGCCGAATAGCGCTTTCCATAAGACTTATTCGACGACCTCGTATCGATGGATCGCTTGCTTCAGCGACATCAATAGTTCTTTACCGATCTGGCCTCCATCACCTGCGACCTTGTCGCGAATGACAGCACGCATTGCGTCAATATGTGCCCTAATAATCTCCACCTGATTGTCCGTGATCGGGCACCCCTCACGTGTGGACTCTTAGAGCATTTTGCCGAGTACCGATATCAGCGGGTAACCAAAAGTACCACCCTGCCCACGCAGTTCATGCGCTAAGCTATTGATCTCGGCAAACTTGGAAACGCGCTTGATCTCGTTGTCGCGGGCGTCATTACATAGAGAAATCAGGTTTTTCAGGTATTCCTGCGCCCATGTTGTGAAATCAAGGACAGCACGCTCCAAGCTCTGCTCTGCCTGCTCTAGAATATCTGCGGGGATTTGAGGAATTTCACCACCATCTCCGCCGCCCGCTTTTTCTTTAAGATTATTGGGCAACCGAAAGCACCAAACATCGGAGACATTTTTCGATTTCGTGACTTTTTCGGCAGAATATACCGTGGTCACATGATCATCGTTCTCGCGCCGTCTGTTCTTTCCGCCCACCGGCCGTGATCCTGCGATCCGGCGCCGGTCAGGACCGAAGTAATCCTGGGTTGCGATAAAAGGACGTGGACGATGGATAACATGGGCAATGTGTTCGTAGACGCTGTTCACAGAAAATGGCTTAGCGAGGAATTCGCTGACCCCAAGATCGCGGGCCGAGGCTACATACTCTCGATCCGCAGCCCCCGACACCATGATAAACGGGACAAACCTATTAGGCGATTCCTTGGCCGTACGTGTCCATCGCAACAACAACTGTCCGTTGATGGGCGCCATCAACAAATCTGAAATGATGATATCCGGCCCCGGGTGGTGGCTCTGGTGCATCATTTTCAAAAAGCTTATCGCCTCCTCGCCATTACGGGCAGACTTGATCTGCTCGACCTTAAAATATCGGAGAAGGTCCTCTAAGGTATTACGGACAAACCCATTGTCCTCAACCAGTAGAATATTAAAGCGCTCGAGTTGTAGTTCCGACAAAACTGATCCTCAATCCATGCGAATCACGAAGAATTCCTAGGATATCCGATCACGAATCACGTGGGCAAGGGATAGGATGGCGATCCGGTCTTGCGATCAGTTTTGCCGAGAGATAGGTTCTCGCAACGTTTCATGTTTTAGAAGTGCTGGAGGCATCAATGGCTGATATCGGTGGAGTAGCTGGGGAAAGATTAAAAACCTTCGTAGAGCGCGTGGAGCGCCTAGAAGAAGAGAAACAAGCCTTGGCCGAAGATATCAAAGAGGTCTACTCCGAGGCCAAGTCTTCCGGTTTTGACGTTAAAATTCTGCGCCAGATCATCCGCTTGCGTAAGATGGATGAAAATGACCGCAGTGAGATGGAAACCCTGTTGGAAGTCTACAAACGCGCACTAGAGATGGAATAACCTGAGTCATTGATCGCTGCTGTGCTTCAAGCGAAAGCGTTCCCCATCGAATGCGTCCTCTAGCAATTCATTTTCATAACGATCCTCCTCGGGCTCGCCCCCAGGGTATATATGCTGCGTCAAAAACCGACGTTCCAATAGTCGATCCGTGAGATCGCGGAACATTTCGAACCCTTGCGGATCTGAGTCATAGATGACTTCGAGTTCGACTTCTTCATCTTCGCGTGCCATGTCACAAATTTTGCGCAGGATCGGCCCAACAGCAGGCCCTTTATATGTCTCGCGCAATACGTTTGATGTCACGATCATGGGTTTGGACACGTATCCATACCTGCCGTCCGTGCGCAGGGTTTGATTGCGCACATTCAATGTCTCGACGGCCACATTATTGTGGACCACGATTTCGCCACACGTGTTTGATGACGGTGAAAGAAGCGTTACATCCGCCTTCACCCCATTCGGGGCCAATCTGCAAATCAGGCTCGCCGCATGAACATTTAGGGTCAGGGGACCAGCATCAATAATCAACGCATCAGGCTCCTGGCCAATGCGGCCATCCATCACACCAATGACACCGTGGAAAAGCGTTATCCGACAAAAATCATCGAACTTACGATTGTATTGAAATCTCTCGAACCTGAGGGACGTCGTCGGATCAATCGCCATCTCTCCGTGATCGATGAACCCAATCGCTGCATGCGCCGCGCCCGTGGTTGTGATTTCCTCCGTTTCAAAGACATCCATTCCGGGCTTTAAGCGTGCCAACGTTTCGTCCTGACGCCGGAGCGTAATCACTCCGTCTGCATGGGTGCACGTGCCTATCGGCTTAGTGTTGATCTTGCCTACAGCAGAATCCATCCAAAAACGCTACACGCAAGCTGATCTGACCGCAAATCGTTGCCCCTTCAATCCCTAAGGACGACCTAGCACCGCGACCGCTTCAACGTGATAACTCATCGGGAACTGGTCTACTGGCGTGACGTATTCGATCTCATACCCTCCCTCAACTAGGGCCCGCAGGTCGCGCGCCATGGTGGCCGGATTGCACGACACGGAAATCACCCTGGGAACATCGGACTGAGAAATCTCAAAGGCTTGTTCCTTGGCCCCTGCGCGGGGCGGATCAAAAACAACTAAATCAGCTTGGTTCAATTCGGACGCCATCATCGCATTTCGCTGCAAGTCACGGGTCTCTGTTGTGATGTTCACCAGTTTGACGTTGCGATTGATGGCCGCCTTTAGTGCTGCGATTTGATGCAAGGCCCCGTCCACCGCCAAGACGCTTTTCGCTATCCCGGCCAGCGGCACCGAAAAGGTTCCGATTCCTGCATACAAATCGATGACGTGCTGGCATCCGCTCGAAGCTTGGAGCACGAGGTCTGTGAGCACCTGCTCACCTTCAAGAGAAGGTTGGAGAAAGCTATCGGCGGGCAGTGGCACCTCAATGCCCGATAATGGCACCTTCACAGGTTTTAACTCGATAATCGGCTCGATCAAATTGTCAGAGGATTTCCGTGTGATCCGAGAGATATGATGATCATGAGCAAATGCCGACAGCATCTCTAAACGCGCCAAGCTTAGATCGATATCTGTCTCGATCATCAGATCAATGCTGTGGCCTGTGCTCTGTGTCAGGGCGAAACGCGCCCCACCGTTGGCCGGCAAAAGCCCTTCAGTCAACGAGCGCAACGGACCGATCAGCCGATTGAGCGGATCAATCAACCGGGGACAATGATTGATATCTATGATTTGGTTGGATTGGGCCCCGTTGTAGCCAATCAGGACGCCCCGCTGCGTTTTCTTCGCGGTGAATGTGGACCTGCGGCGACTGGCCAGCGGCGTCATTTCAAGGGGGCGAATTTCAGGCTCTAACCCCTGGCGGGCCAGCGCTGTTTTAACGTTATTAGATTTCCAGGATTTATAGTCATCTTCTGGAACGTGCTGAAGCTGGCAACCACCACACAAGTCGAAAACATCGCAGTCTGGTTGCCGACGATGTACCTGATTAGCGAATGACTGCGCCCGCGCTGCATAACTGTCGCCCCGCATCGCAACAAACTCGACTTCTACAACATCGCCGGGCAGTGTCGATGGCACATAAACCCGCTTACCATCGGGCCCTACCCCCGCACCATCACCATGGCTCTCCAAGGTTTCAATTTCAATGACGGCAGGTGGCGGTAGCTTAACTTGTTTTTTCTGCTTCCCGCGCCCGCGACGCGACGGTCTTCGGCTCATAGGTTCTTAAGATCGGCCAAGATGTCAGCGTAAATAATATTGAGTGCTTCGTTCAGAGAGTCCACTGCTGCGGCCACGCCCACGGTCGATTGCTCAACGTCGTGACGATAAGATTTCAAAAACAAGAGCTGCCCATCTCGTGGATTACGTAACGAGATCTCCAACTCCATCGCTGTGCCTTTTTTGGAACCAATAACTTGTTCCAATAGCCTAATACGGCCACCCAATGCATAGTCCGCCTCTAGGCGCATTTCTGGGGTTACAACATTGGTAGCAACACCAGCTTGGCGCAAATACGTCACCAATTCATCGCGCAACATGATGGTGGGGGCCTGCGTCCAAAAATGATAGTGATACTCGCGCAATTGGTTTGGGTCCGCAGCATCAACATAAACAATCGGCCGACCAGCGGTGAGGCCGTCCGCCGTGAATCGTTCAATCTCTAGCACGCCAGACAACACAGGCGATGATAGCGGCTGGAACGCGGGGATGGCTTGCAAGCGATAATACTTGTCTTGTGGCACAGGCGCTTGTGCGGCACAGGCGGCTAGCATCACAAGCAGAACCACGGTAACGACGCTTTTTGCAACGCCGCTGCTCAACCACCTCACCCATTTATGGATCATTGTACGGTCCCCTTATCGGCCGGCGACGTTCCGCCCAGCAGCAATCCAGGATTTTGACGAATTTGACGACTGAACTCGTACATATTCCGGGCTGCCCCATCCATGTTTTGATTAATAGCATCGATATTACGCGCTATTGATTCAACGATATAGCGGCTTTCTTTTGCCATGCGGGCCACGTCGCCGTCGTCATCCAAAACCAAATCGTCAACATCGCGGAGGATAGAATTCAGCGTAATTAAAACCGTATCAAATTTTTGCGTCGCGGCGTTCAAATTGTCGATCATACCGATGATCTTTGTTTGGTTATTTGGGCTTAGAATATTGTTCAGGCGTTCGCTGGTATCGCCAATATCAGCCAAGATAACTTCAAGCTGATCAGCCAATGTGGGTATACGTCCCTTTAGGTCTCCCATTATGTCTCTGGCCATATTCATGGTGGCGCGGGCATCGTTTGCAATCAGTTGCCCCTCACCGCCCGCCGCCAAAAACTCGTTAATCTGGGTGACAGCTGTATTCACATTCGACAAAAGTGGCTTGATGAAATTGCTCGATAAGTCGCCAAAATCACCCGCCACATCGGCAACAGCGGCGAACATATCAGCGCGTTCTTGCGCGGCGACCTCTGTGCCTGGGTTATGCGGTGTGGTGCTATCACCAGCATTAATCGCCAGCGTCACCGCCGCAAGTAACCCTGGGGCCGCTATTTCAACAATACTGTCATTGGGGATAACCCAACCCTCGGTCACATCGAAATCGACACGAAAGCGCATACGACCGTCTTTTGGCTCGGGCGTGACGTCGGTGACTTGGCCGATCAGATATCCCTCGTAGACGACCTGCGTCCCGAATTTCACACCTGTGACATTAGAATAGTAAGCGAAATATCGATCTGATGCCCCTGTCCGGCCGGTCAGAAGCGCAATCGCCACGATCAATCCGATGATCATCGCGATGACAAATAAACCAACGGCAAAGTAACTCAGTTTGCTTGTTCTCACTGTTGCGTCCTCATAGGTGGGCCGTTCCCGTACTCACGTCACCGACAAGTCGGTTCAAGTATTCATCCGGGTCCATTTTATCTTCTTCAGGAGTTCTATTCAGCAACGCTTGGACACGATCATTATCTGCGTTCAATACTTCTTCAACGGTGCCAATCATCAAAATTTCACCACGATCCAGGATCGTAATACGATCTGCAATCTTGAAAGCACTGTCCAATTCGTGGGTCACCACAACAATGCTCATCCCCATCGCATCGCGCATATCCAAAATCAAATCATCCAGGGCTGACGCAACGACCGGGTCCAAACCCGCCGAGGGTTCATCACAGAACAAGACTCGTGGATCCATCACGATGGCGCGCGCGAACGCAGCGCGTTTAATCATCCCACCGGACAGTTCAGACGGCATCAAATCCTCAAATCCGGATAGTTCAACAACCTCAAGCTTCATCCGGGCCATGATCTCCATGGTCATACGATCAAGCTCGGTATGCTCATAGAGTGGCAGCATGATGTTCTCGCCCACAGTCATCGAACTGAATAGGGCGCCGGACTGAAACGCGACGCCCAGTTTCTTTCGGACGTCCAAGAATTCCTGACGCGATATTTTATCGATATCATGATCAAGAATACGCATCGTGCCCGATGTCTTATTTTCCAAAGCCATGAGATGACGAAGCAGTGTCGACTTGCCAGACCCTGATCCTCCCATGATCACCATGATTTCGTTTTCACGAACTTCCATGCTGACGCCCTTAAGGATCATCCGATCACCATAATGCGTGACCAAGTCTTCAACTTCGATCACCGCATTTGGCCCTGTTTTGGGACGCTGGCGCGACTTGCGTTCTTCGAGGATAGCAGCTGGATTGCGCATAACCCCCTTACCTCGTCGCCACAAAAGCAAAGATCATATCAGTGATGATAATCGCAGAAATGGCCTGGACCACTGAACGCGTGGTCGCTTTGCCCACACCTTCGGCACCGCCTTGAACGCCGGCGCCGTTGACCACACCAATGACTGCAATCAGCACCGCAAAAATCACGCTTTTGCCCAGTCCGTGACCCAAATCATCAAGGGATAAAATATCGATGGTATCGGCAGCATAAGCCGCCAATGAAATGCCAAGATCTGCGTTCACATATAACCCGGCGGCAAACAATCCCATGAACATGCCCAACAAAGTCAATGCTGGCACCATGACCAACATGCCTACCATTGCAGGCACGACGAGGAACCGTGTTGGATTGATCCCCATAACTTTGAGCGCATCAATCTCCTGATTGATTTTCATGGTCCCGATCCGTGCCGCCAACGCGGAGCCAGATCGCCCAGCAACCAATATGCCCGTAATCAACGGTGCAAATTCACGCACCACTGAAAAAGCAATCCCCACCGTCACCTGACTCTCGGCACCGAAAATACGCAAGGTATGAATGCCCTGAATCGCCAACATCACACCAATCGTGCCAGTCAGCATCAGAATGATCGGGATCGCGTTAATACCGACTTCCATCATTTGCTGAACGATGGCGCTCAAACGAACGGGCTGGCGTTCACGAACACCGAATATCAGCCAATAAGCACTTTCGACAACAATGATGCCGCCATTGCCCATGGCCTCAACGAAACCCACAGTGGACTTGCCGATGCTCTCTATGCGTTCTGTCGCGGTCGGTTTATGTTCCGCCACCCCTGCGGTCCCCCATCTGGCCCAACATGCGCGCTGCTTATGTTACCGCAGCGATCCCATCATCAATTGTGTCGCAGACTGTAAACACCCGATCCAGGCGTGCCAACTGCAAGACCCTCAGTGCGCTCTCGCTTACAGAAACAAGAGCGAACTTTTGTCCTGATTTCTTGGCGCTTTGTAAACATTCAACCAAAGACGCCACCCCCGAAGAGTCGATATACCCAACTCCAGAGAGATCAACCAGTATAGGAGGTCCCTTCCCCACTTCGGCTAACAGCGCCTTTCGGGCATCTGGTGATGTTTGCAGGTCAATATCCCCCGAAAACGCTATCACCAGCGCGCCGCCATGTTCAGACGTTTCGTGCTGCATCAGAACCTCATCCCTCAATTCTTTTAACTAATCTCAATAGATTGCCGCCATCTATCGGCGGGGGCAAGAAATCAACTTCATCCATGACTTCTTGAATCAAATGCGTGCCCAAGCCGCCGGGACGAATATCGTCCAAATCGCGCGGTTTAACCTTGGACACATCGACTGGATCAGCAAAATCGCGAATGACAATCACCATCGCATCTGGGCGTTGGCGAAGCTCTATAGAGATGTCTTCTTCGCTTTCGCCGCCATATGCGTGGCGGATGACGTTTTGGAACGCCTCGTCGACGGCCAGAACAATGTCATTTACGTCTGTTTTTGAGAACCCGCAAAACTCGGACGCTTCGCGCACCGAATTGCGAACCAATTTCAACCTGTTTGGCTTGGCCGACACTCTCAACTGCATCAACCTTTCACTTGGCCCATCATTGGCACCCGGCACACCAGGGTACGCGGACACCTCGGATGAATGCATCACGATGCCATCGTCAATCCCGATAATGGTCACGTCATCGCGCAGCGCACCTTCGACGCTGCCAATTTTGCCCGCAATATTGGTCAGCATCTCGGCCATTGCCGGTGCATCAGGGGCGGTCAGAATGTCCTTCAACCCATCAATGCCAAGCTCTTCCCCCTCAGCGATATATCCTTCCGTAACCCCATCGGTGAATATAAACAGCTTGCCGTCATCCAAACTGAATTCGGTTTCTGGAAAAGCATCGATATCGCCCATCGATGGCATGATGCCGAGGGGCGGCGCCTCTGCCTCAATGGCGGTGAAAGTTCCGTCCTTGGAAAGAATCAACGGCGGTTCGTGCCCCGCATTTGCCAATCGGACGTGCCCGCAAGCAGGGTTGTAAATTCCATGGACCAGCGTCACGAACATACCACGCGTCACGGTCTCGCAGATTTCATCGTTCACGATGGTTAGTAAGCGCCCTGGTTCCTTGATCGATTTCCCCAAGCAGCGCAGCAGGCTCGCAGTCTTTGCCATCAACAAAGCCGCATTCATCCCTTTGCCAGACACATCACCTAACGTGAATGCGATCCGTCCATCATCCAAAGGATAGAAATCGTAAAAGTCACCGGAAACTGTCCGCGCCGGTAAATTGACGCCTTGGATCGGGAAATCATTGTCGGTGTCAGCGGGCAATAACGAACGCTGTATCTCCGCCGCCAATTCAAGCTCGCGCTTCACACGTTCCTGTTCGACTAAGGCGGCCGACATACGGGCATTTAAAATTGCCAATGCAGCAGAGGACGCCAGGGCTTGGAGTAAGTTCAGATCGTTATTATCAAACAGGCCATCATTGGTGCGCTTGTTGATCAGCTCTATCGCACCAATGCGATCGCCTTTCACGCCCATCGGAGCGCACAAAATAGACTTTGTCGTGTGGCCAGTTTGCTCGTCGACACCTTTGTGAAAATTGGGGTCTTTGCTCACATCGCGAACGATGCGGCCTTCGTTCGTTTGAACCGAATTCCCAACAATGCCTTGGTCGTGATTAAGCCTAAGACCTGTAATTTGGGTCGGCCCGACACAGGCCAGACAATCCAAATACGCGCCTGAACTATCGATCATAAACAGCGCGCCGCCTTCGGCATCAACCATCTCGGTGATTTGCT